>Ga0172381_10000021_pt1 | contig 186580 bp, 179 predicted proteins | sample Leawel6488metaG_FD_119754 | JGI IMG/M metagenome (GOLD analysis project Ga0172381, IMG submission 119754) | Leachate microbial communities from a municipal landfill in Southern Ontario, Canada - Leachate well 64-88 metaG | ecosystem: Engineered > Solid waste > Landfill > Unclassified | place...
AAGTTAGAAGCCAGCGGCTCAATTTTTCAGACTACTACTGATTCAGAGCTAGTCATCCATCTTATGGCGCGCAGCAATAAACGCAGCTTGATGGATAGTTTAATTTATGCTTTAAAAAGAGTAAAAGGGGCGTATTCTTTAGTTTTAATGAATAGTAATTATTTAATCGGCGTAAGGGACCCGCATGGATTTCGGCCGCTGGTTTTGGGTAAACTTGGCGCTTCATTTTGCCTGGCTTCTGAAACATGCGCTTTTGATTTAATCGGTGCAAAATTTATACGTGAAATTGAACCCGGAGAAATAGTTTTTATTAGCAATGACGGAGCAATTAAATCAGTTAAGCCCAAGGAATTAGTTGCCAGTCATTCGGCATTCTGCTCGTTTGAGCATGTTTATTTTGCCCGTCCGGATTCAAGTGTATTTGGCGAAACCGTTCATACGGTCCGCCGTAAGTTTGGAGCGCAATTGGCAAAGGAACATCCTGTACGGGCTGATTATGTAGTTCCGGTTCCGGATTCAGGATTTTCTGCAGCTTTGGGGTATTCACAGGAATCCGGCATTCCTTTAGAAGTGGGAATAATTCGTAATCATTATGTCGGCAGGACATTTATCCAGCCGGCACAGGATTCCCGCGATATGGGAGTAAGAATTAAGTTTAACACTTTGAAGAGCATCCTAAAAGGCAAACGTATTATTGTCGTTGATGATTCAATTGTCCGCGGTACAACATCAAAGATCCGCGTGCGTAATTTGCGGCAGGCGGGGGTCAAAGAAGTGCATTTAAGGATTTCCTGCCCGGCACACCGTTTTCCATGTTTTTACGGGATCGATTTTCATCGTTCAAGCGAATTAATTGCCAATAAATATGAAACGCTGGAGAAAATTACTAAATATCTTGAAGTGGATAGCTTGGGTTATTTAAGTTTGGAAGGCATGTTGGGTTGTTTTAAAAATCCAAAAAATAACTATTGTACTTCCTGTTGGACCGGCAAATATCCGGTGAGAGCTGAGAAGAGGCACAGTAAGTTTTCATTGGAGAGGCGTTGCTGCGGACAGGGAGAGTTGCAGGTATAAAAAAAGATTTTAAAACTTTGCGTCCAGTTCGGATATTTTTATATAAAGGAGATAAGTGGTGGAAAAGATAACTTATAAAATTTCGGGGGTTGATATAAAAAGTGCAAGTATCTTTAAATCAAAACTTAAGCCGTTAGTGCGCAGTTCATTCCGTAAAGAAGTTTTGGCGGATATCGGCGGTTTCGGCAGTTTTTTTAGGTTGGATAAAAGTAAATTTAAAGATCCGGTCCTGGTTTCATCCAGCGATGGAGTGGGGACGAAACTCTTGATTGCAAAATTAGCTTGCAAGCATGATACTGTGGGTATTGATGCTGTGGCGATGAATGTGAATGATATTCTTTGTACCGGGGCAGAGTCTTTATTTTTTTTAGATTATATTGCTTTTACAAAAGTTAAAGAAGAAATCCTGTTGGACGTAGTTAAAGGGATAAATGCCGGCTGCCGCCAAGCAGGCTGTTCTCTAATCGGCGGAGAGACTGCTCAGATGCCGGGTATGTATCGCGATGGCGAATATGATATCGCCGGTTTTTGTGTCGGGGTAGTTGAAAAGGGCAAGATTATTAATGGGGATAAGATTGGATCTGGCGATTTGGTTATCGGGATTGCCTCAAACGGTTTGCATTCTAACGGGTATTCTTTAGTCAGGAAAGTTCTCAAACAAGTTGAACTTAAGCGGATGTCCGGTGAATTACTTAAACCTACACGTATTTATGTTAAACCGGTTCTTGAGTTATTAAAACAGTACGGTTCTTCGGTGCACGGAATAGCCCACATTACCGGTGGAGCTTTTTACGATAAGATCAGCCGCATATTGCCAAAGAATATCAGTGTGCGGATTGATAAAAATTCTTGGGTTGTACCGGAGATATTCCGCTTAATCCAGAACCGAGGTAATATTGAAGATAAAGAGATTTATCGCACTTTAAATATGGGCATTGGTTTGGTTTTAGTTGTTAAGCAGAGTTCTGCTAAAGCAATAATGAAGAAAATATCCCAACTGAAATTAAAAGCTTGGGTTATTGGAGAGGCAGTTAAGGGAAATAAAACAGTAGAAATAATTTAAGCTGCTCCGCGTTGATCAGTTTTGCGCGGTTATGCCCTTGTGGCAAGGAGGAGAGATGAGTATATTAATGTTAAGTATTATTGCGCTAGTTGTTATTTTCCTGATGGGGATAAAGATTGTCCGTCCTACGCACCGCGGATTAGTTGAGAGATTTGGTAAATATCATCGTTTTGCTAATCCCGGATTTAATTGGGTGCTCCCGGTAGTTGAAGTTATCTATCAGATTAATGTTACCGAGCAAATGGTTGATGCTGAGCCCCAGGAAATTATTACTAATGACAATTTGAATGCTAAAGTTGATGCTCAGGTTTATTTTAAAGTAAAAGCCGATGAGGCTGATGTAAAAAATTGCCAATACAGTGTTAATAATTATCAATGGCAGATCGTTAACTTAGCGCGTACCACATTAAGGAATATCATCGGTACATTAACTTTAAAATCCGCTAATAGTGAAAGAGGTAAAATTAACGCCGAGTTGCACAGGACTCTTTGTGAGGAGACCGGCAGCTGGGGGTTGGAGATTGTCAGAACCGAGCTAAAGGAAATAGACCCTCCCAAGGATGTTCAAGAAACGATGAATAAAGTAGTTAAGGCTGAAAATGAAAAAATTGCAGCAATTGATTTTGCCACTGCCACTGAAACTGTTGCTGACGGCCAGAAGCGCGCAGAAATCAAGAAGGCAGAGGGTATTAAGCAAGCGCGTATTTTAGAGGCCGAGGGAGAGGCAGCAGCGATAAAGTTAGTTAATGAAGCAGCAGAACAGTATTTTACCGGTAACGCGCAGGTACTGCGAAAATTGGAAGCGGTAGAGAAATCCTTGCAGAATAATGCCAAGATTGTTGTTCCGGCAAATACCGAGCTGGTTAATGTTATTGGCGAGATGGCTGGATTTTTGCCAATTAAGAATAAGGAAGAGAAGAAATAAGGAAGGATATCTATAATGTTTGTGCTGTCAAATTTTGTCATGGCCGTGGCCAATGTTTTGGATGTTATTTTGACCGTATTATATTGGTTAATAATTATCCGGGCATTGATCAGCTGGGTAAGTCCTGACCCAAATAATTCATTGGTGCAATTTCTTTATAAGACAACGGATCCAATCTTAGAGCCGATAAGAAGGCTCCTGCCTTTAAATTTCAGGTTTGGTATTGATATTTCACCGGTAATTGTGTTCCTAATTATAATTTTCTTAAAATCCTTTTTAATCAGATCGCTTTTTGATTTCGGAGCAAGGTTAAAATTAGGCTAGGAATAGGCTGTTGAGGAGATAAGGCGATAATTAATGACTGCTCGCAGTCTCCCAAGCCGGTTTGTGTTATGAAGAAATGTGTTGAAGAGTAAAAATTGTTTTGTCGGAATAATTGAGAAATGGATTATGTTTTTAAGAAAGGACAGCTATGTTTGATAAAATGAAAGGTTTGTTTGAGATGCAGAAGAAGATGCAGGAGGTAAAGCGCCATCTGGATAATACTAATTTTGATATCCAGAGTTCGGATGGTTTAGTCAAAATTACAATGAACGGCTCACAAGAGGTTAAAGAAGTTACGCTTAAGGATAGCCTCTCGGATCCGGAAAGATCACGCCTGGCCAGTTCCCTAAAGGATACTTTTAATCGAGCCATTAAGCGTTCACAGGATGTTGCCGCGCAGAAAATGAAGGAAGTTACCGGGATTAACATTCCGGGATTAACATAATAATGAAAAAAGTTTTATTTATTGTTGTAATGGTGCTTTTTTCCACAGGGGTTTCGCTGGCCGGGAATTGGGAAAAACAGGATAATTATTATTATCTTACTAAGGATACTCGGAGTAATTTTAGCCTGGAAGGTGCCGGGCCGAATAAATTCGCCTCTAAATATTTAAAATACTCCGGGGTTAATTTCTTGGTGCAAGGTCCGGCTAACTGGGTTGATTATGGAAGGCTTAACCTCGAAGGTAATAATATATTTTCTATTCCGATTAAACCAGACATCAGGGTTGATGAAGTACATTTTTTGCTGGGAGGCAATTATAGTAATAGTTATGAGCATGATTCGTTAATGCGCTTATATGGAGACAAATATTTCTACGCAGTGCTAAAAGTTATTTTTGTTTATCAGGATGGTGTCTATAAAGAGCTTTCTGTGCCAGTTTTTTGGGATTGGTTTCGGATTAACCTTGGCGTATGGTCTAAAAACGGGGCAAGGATTGAATCTTTGGGGGAGAATCCGGTACGCAAAGATTGTAATATATTCCATGCCAGTTTTATTAATCCCCGGCCGCTTGAGATGGTAAAAGATATTTTAGTTACGGATAGCTGGATAGATGATCGTCCGTTTTCAGATGTTTTTGCGGTTACGCTTAAGTCTTCTGATGTGTTCGAAGCAGCAGCAAAAGAAGGGAAATAGATGCGGATATTAGTTATTGGTTCCGGCGGCCGCGAGCATGCGCTAATTTGGAAGATTGCGCAATCAAAGCTAACGGATAAGATTTTTTGCGCTCCCGGTAACGGCGGGATTGGACAGCTCGCTGAATGTATTGCTATAAAAGCAGATGATGTTTTTGGCTTACTTGAATTTGCCAGAAAAGAAAAAATTAACTTGACTGTGGTCGGCCCTGAAGTGCCTTTGGCTTTAGGTATTGTTGATGAGTTTGAGAAAGCCGGGTTAGAAGTTTTTGGGCCGAATAAACAAGCTGCAAATTTAGAGGCAAGTAAAGTTTTTTCTAAAGAACTGATGGCAAAATATAAAGTACCTACTGCCGAGTTTAAAGTTTTTGATAATCCTGACCAGGCAAAAAAGTATATTGAGAAAATCGGCTGTCCTTGTGTAGTTAAGGCTGATGGTTTAGCTGCCGGCAAAGGTGTAGTTGTGGCTAAAACTGTTGATCAGGCAATTGCGGCAGTAACTTCGATTATGCAGGATAAGGTCTTTGGCGATGCCGGTAAAAAGATAATTATTGAAGAGTGTTTGGTTGGACAGGAAGCATCAATTTTGGTTATTACCGATTCAAAAAAAGTAATAGCTTTAGCTTCGGCTCAGGACCATAAAAGAGTTTTTGATAATGATCAGGGACCGAATACCGGAGGCATGGGTGTATATTCCCCGGCTGCGATAGTTACCGCGGATATTTTAAACGAAGTAATGGAGAAAATAATTTACCGCACCATTGATGGTTTGGCTAAAGAGGGAATAGCTTACCGGGGAGTTTTATATGCCGGGGTAATGTTAACTTGCGATGGCCCGAAAGCTTTAGAGTTTAATGTGCGTTTTGGCGATCCTGAAACAGAAGCAATCTTGCCAAGATTAAAATCCGATCTGGTGGAGGTAATGCTGGCAACCAGTCAGGGAAAACTTGTAAAAATAAAAAAATTAGAATGGGATAATCGTGCTTGTGTATGTGTTATTTGCGCAAGCCATGGTTATCCGGGTAATTACGCTTTAGATAAAGAGATTAGCGGCCTGGATGAAGCCGCTCAATTAAAAGATATAGTTATCTTTCATGCCGGTACTAAGAAAGTGGGAAATAAAATTTTAACTAGCGGCGGCAGGGTTTTAGGCGTAACCGGGCTAGGCGTGACAGTTAAGGATGCAATAAATAAGACTTATTCGGCGGTAAGTAAAATAAATTTTGAAGGCATGCATTATCGTAAGGATATCGGGCAAAAAGCTTTAAGGTAAAGGGGGAAGATATGGCAAGAGTGAGTATACTTATGGGCAGCCAGTCAGATTTAGAAACGGTAAATGAAGCAATTAGTGTTTTAAAGGAATTTAAAGTAGATTTTGAGGCTAAAGTTTTATCGGCGCATAGAACACCTAAAGAGGTGGCGCAATATGTTCAGCAAGCGCCTAAAGCCGGAACAAAGGTTTTTATTGCTGCTGCCGGAATGTCTGCAGCGTTAGCCGGAGTGGTAGCTGCGCATACAACTTTGCCGGTCATTGGCATACCGATTGAAACAAAAAATTTAAAAGGCCTGGATTCGCTTTTGTCAACTGTGCAGATGCCCCCGGGGGTTCCGGTTGCTTGTATGGCGATTGGTAAGTCTGGTGCAAAGAATGCCGCACTTTTTGCGCTTGAAATTTTAGGTGTTACTGATCTTAAGATTAGTGCAAAATTAGCCGGTTATAAAAAGCAAATGCGCTTAAAGATAAAAAAGATTAAAATTAAATTATGAGTTTGACCAGAATAGTTAAAGTTAATCCGCTTGATCCTGAAGAGGCAGGCATTAAGCAGGCAGCTAAAGTTATAGCCGGCGGCGGATTAGTAATTATTCCTACTGAAACTGTTTATGGTGTTGCGGCGAATGCTTTGGACAAAAAGGCGCTCGACAGGCTTTATGAAATTAAAAAACGGCCTAAAGATAAACCTTTTGCCATACTCATCGGACAGCTGGACAAGGTGGAGGAATTTGCTTGCGATATTCCGGCGGCTGCTTATAAATTGATCAATAAGTTTTGGCCGGGCCCTTTAACGATTTTATTGAAAGCTAAAACTCAGGGCAAGGTTGGCTTGCGTATGCCGGATAATCAGGTTGCTTTAGATATTATTGCTCAAGCAGCAGTTCCGGTAGCTTGTCCTTCAGCTAATATCAGCGATAATTTAGCTCCGGCTGATTTTAAACAAGCAATTAAAGATTTGGATGGTTTGGTGGATTTGGCCATTGATGCCGGACAGGCAGCCTTAGGAATAGAATCCACTATTGTGGATTTAACAGTTATCCCGTTTAAAATAATTAGAAGCGGGGCGATAAAAGATGAAGATATAATTTCTACCGTTAAAAATAAGAAAGTACTTTTTGTCTGTACAGGTAATTCCTGCCGTTCGGTAATGGCTGAGGCGTATTTAAAGAAACTTTTAGCAAGAGACAGAAGATCTGATGTCCAGGTTAGTTCTGCCGGCATGATGGCGCTTGAGGGAATGGGTGCCAGTGGTGAGACGCGCCAGGTTTTGGAAGCAGAAGGTATAGATGCAGGAACTCATCGTTCAGTAAGAGTGAGCAAAGAGTTAGTCGATCAGTCAGATATTATTTTGGTTATGGAAAAGATACATGAGGAGAGAATTCTGCAGCTTGCTCCGGAAGTAAAGAATAGGCTTTTTTTATTAAAAGAATTTGCTAAGATAAATGATAGTAATTTGAATATTTCCGATCCTATTGGAGGGTCTTTGGAATTTTATCAAGAGGTGTTTTCGGTTATTAAAGATGCCGTAGAAAGGATAAGTAAGATTATATGAACCCAATATTAATTGCTTCAGATCACGCCGGATTTGACTTAAAGGAAAAAATAATGACCTTTCTTATAAAAAAAGGAATTAGGGTCAAGGATTTGGGTACGTATTCTAAGGAGAGCTGTGATTATCCGGTTTATGCCTACGAATTAGCTAAAAATATTTCTTCCGGTAAATATCAGCGCGGTATACTTATTTGTAAAAGCGGAATTGGAAATTCCATTGTTGCGAATAGATTGCGTGGTGTACGCGCGGCACTTTGTCATTGTGTTAAAATAACTAAACTTAGCCGTGAGCATAATGATAGTAATGTTTTAGTAATGGGCTCAGGTTTTGTCAAAGCGGATCTGGCTAAAAGAATGGTTTTAGCCTGGATAAATACTAAATTTTTAGGGGGAAGGCATTTAAGAAGAGTGAAATTAATTGACAGCATTGATAAAAAAAATAATAACTCGTGTCAGGTAGCGCAGTGTGCCCGTGTGGGCAAGGAGTGTGTAAAGTGAAAGATTTAAAACAAACAGATCCGGAAGTTTTTGCGGCAATTCAAAAAGAAGTTGTACGCCAGAATGATAATTTAGAGTTGATTGCTTCGGAGAATTTTACTTCGTTGGCGGTTTTAGAAGCACAAGGTTCAGTGTTAACTAATAAATATGCTGAAGGCTATCCCGGTAAACGTTGGTATGGAGGATGCGAAAACGTCGATATTGTGGAGAGCCTGGCAATTGAACGGGCCAAAGCAATATTCGATGCTGAGCATGTCAATGTCCAGCCGCATTCCGGATCCCAGGCAAACATGGCGGTTTATTTTGCGGCGGTAAATCCCGGGGATACGGTATTGGCTATGGATTTGTCAGCCGGCGGACATCTTACACACGGCCATCCGCATAATTTTTCCGGAAGATTTTTTAAGATGGTTGGTTATGGCGTAGATAAAAAAACTGAAGCTTTGGATTATGACTCAATCCAGGAGTTAGCGAAGATACATAAGCCGAGAATGATTTTAGCCGGGGCTTCGGCATACCCAAGAATAATTGACTTTAAAAGATTCCGCCAGATTGCCGATAGTGTCGGGGCATATTTATTTGTCGATATGGCGCATATTGCCGGATTAGTTGCTGCAGGTTTGCATCCATCACCGGTGCCTTATGCCGAATTTGTTACTTCGACTACCCATAAAACTTTACGTGGCCCGCGCGGAGGGATTATTCTTTGTAAGAAAGAGTTTGCTAAAAAAATTGACAGCCAGATTTTTCCCGGAATTCAAGGCGGACCATTGATGCATGTAATTGCCGCAAAAGCTGTGGCATTCTGTGAAGTTTTAACTGATGAGTTTAAGCAATACCAGGTTCAGCTGACTAAAAATGCAGTGGAACTAGCTGTTTCTTTAGAGAAAAAGGGTTTTCGTATTGTTTCCGGAGGCACGGATACGCATTTAATGCTGGTGGATTTAAATTCGAAGAATATTACCGGCAGCGATGCTTCCAGGGTATTGGGGGAGGTTAATATAACCGTAAATAAAAACCTTATTCCTTTTGATCAAAAGAGCCCGTTAGTTACCAGCGGCATTCGCTTGGGAACTGCAGCGGTTAGTACACGTAAGATGAAAGAATCAGAAATGCAGAAAATTGCCAGCTTAATCAATGATGCGTTGGAAAATTATGACCGGCCTGAAAAATTAGCTCAGGTTAAAAAAGAGACTGTTGCTTTAACTAAAAAATTCCCAATATATTCGGAGTTATTAAAATAATATGAAAAAAAAGATACTTGCACATAAACGGCCCAGTTGGGATGAATATTTTCTAGAGATGGCCTCTTTGGTGGCTAAACGGTCTACTTGTCTGCGCCGCAGGGTTGGAGCTGTTTTGGTAAGAGATAAAAGGATTTTAGCTACTGGTTATAATGGCGCACCCAGCGGTTTAAAACATTGTATTGAAATCGGCTGTTTGCGCCAGAAGTTGAAAGTTCCCTCTGGAGAGCGCCATGAATTATGCCGTGCACTGCACGCTGAACAGAACGCGTTGATTCAGGCATCTTTGCATGGTATAAGCGTCAAGGCAGCTATATTATATACTACCACCCAGCCTTGTGTTATTTGTGCCAAGATGCTGATTAATGCCGGGATAAAAGAGATTGTTATGACTCAAGGTTATCCGGATAAAATGGCTATGGATTTTCTAAAGCAGGCAAAAATTAAAATAAGAAAAATATGAGATGTCCGTTTTGCGGGTATAAAGAAGATAAAGTCGTGGATTCCCGTGCTACCGCTGAGGAGTCGGCAGTCCGGCGCAGAAGGGAATGTTTAAAATGCGGTAAGCGTTTTACTACTTATGAATATGTTGAAGAGAATTCATTGCTGGTAATTAAGAAAGATGGCCGGCGCGAAGCATTTGACCGGAAGAAGATTCTGGCCGGTATAATCCGGGCTTGTGAAAAAAGGCCGGTGAGTGTTGAGAAGATGGATGATGTGGTTATTCAGGTTGAGCGTTTGATTGCTAAAAAAAGCGACCGTGAAGTTTCCTCGAGTAAAATAGGCGAGTTGGTTATGGAGAAGCTTAAGTCTATTGATGATGTTGCTTATGTGCGTTTTGCTTCGGTCTACCGGCAGTTTAAAGATGTCGGCCAATTTATGGTCGAATTAAAGGATATTTTGGGTAAGGATAAAAAGAAAAAGGGTTAATATGATTGAGATGGAGCTGAATAAAATTGTTATTGATGAGAAAAGGCATGACCAGCTGATTGTTTTAAAAGAAAAAGGGGGCAGCCGGGTTTTACCGATAGTTATCGGTTTAAATGAAGCCTCAGCGATTAAATTAAAAATCAGCGGTTTTAACCCGCCTCGGCCCTTGACTCACGATTTAATTTTTACCATGCTTAATAATCTTAATGCAACTATTGATAAGGTGCTCATTGATAAACTGGAAGAGAATACATTTCATGCTAAGATTATTATTAAGGCCTCAGACGGCCAGTTTAAGACTGTTGACGCCCGGCCAAGCGATAGCATTGCTTTGGCAGTGAGGTTTCATGCACCAATATTTGTTGAAGAAGGAATTATTAATCAGTATGAGATTTTTAATAAAGATAAGCTTTAGCTTAAATCCTTAGCCCTACACATTTAATGCTTGTTCGTTGCACTCACAAATATTTCACTAAATCAAAACTTATGATGCTTAAATTCAGCGAAAAAGAAAAAGATATTTTAAAGCCGGTTTATAACTTTGCTTTAGCTAAAAAAGTAAAGTTATTTCTTGTCGGGGGGGCTTTGCGTGATTTAATCCTTAAAAGAACGAAAGTAAATCCGGATTTTGATTTTTGTTTAAAAAAAGGAGCATTAACGTTTGGCCGCCGGCTCGCCCAGGAGATAAGAGCGGCTTTTGTAGTGTTGGATGAAGAGCATGCTGCTTGCCGCCTGGTTAAGAAAATTGACGGCCAAGTTTATACATTTGATCTATCGGATTTTCGTGCGGAAACTTTAGAAAGAGACCTGTTGCACCGGGATTTTACGATAAATTCTTTAGCTTTAGAGTTAAAGCATGTTTTTACAGGGCAAGACTTAGAGGAGTTAATTATTGACCCGAATTCCGGAAGAGGTGACATAAAGCGTAAAGTAATAAAAGTTACCAGCAAAGATTCTTTTAGCGAGGATCCTTTGAGAATCCTGCGGGCTTTCAGTTTAAGTTGTATTTTAAAATTTAATTTAGACAGAGAAACATTAGCTTTATCCAAAAAAGAAAGAAATAAGATTAGCGGTGTTTCAGCTGAACGTGTTCGCGAAGAGTTATTTAAAATCCTGGATAGCGGTTCAGCTTATGATTCTTTAGTAATTCTGGATAGACTTAAGATCCTGGAGATTATTTTTCCAGAAATTAAACCCATGCGCAAGATCGGGCAGGGGCCGCATCATCACCTGGATGTTTGGCAGCACACTTTGGAAACATTGAATCAGTTTGAGCTGATATTGAAATCGGTTAAGCGCGAAGAGATAAACAGTTATCTTAATGAAGAGGTTTCCGGGCTACGTAAAAGATCAAGCCTTTTAAAATTAGCTTGCATCTTGCACGATGTGGGGAAGCCTAAAGCATTACGCAGAGAAAAAGGGAAGATTATTTTTCACGGCCATGAGCGTGTGGGTTTGGGCTTAACCCGCGTTATTTGCCGCAGATTAAAATTATCCAATGAGGAATGCCGCTGTTTAGAGAGAATTGTGCTTTGGCATTTAAGGCCGGGATATTTGGCTTCAAGCAAGCGTCCTACCCAACGGGCGATCTTTCGTTATTTCCGGGACACAGGCAGCGATGCGTTAGCTGTGCTTTTGTTGTCTTTAGCTGATCAGCGTGCAACCAAAGGCCCTTTGGCTACGGCTCTTTCACGCGTCTGCCATGAGCGGACAGTTAAAGCGTTAATTAATAAATTATTAAAGAAAAACAGCGAAATTAAGCCAATGCGTTTTTTAAACGGCAATGATCTTATGAATAAATTTAAATTAGCAGCTTCGCCTTTGATTGGCAAGGTGCTTAGCCGATTAGAGGAGTCACAGGCTATCGGTATGATTAAAAATAAAAAAGAAGCTTTAAGCCTGGCGGCAAAAATAATTAAACAACAGAAATGAAAAAGTTTATTATAATCGGAATAATCCTATTTATAATTTCTTTAGGGGCTATTGCCTATTTAAATAAAGTAATCCTTCCTCAAAAAATCAAATCCCTGATTATATCTACGTTAAAAAAGCAGACCGGTAAAGATGTTACTATAAAATCTCTGGAGTTTAGTTTATTCAAAGGTTTAGTCTTGCGTGATTTGGTTGTTACTGATAATCAAAATGTAATTTTAAGTACGCGTCAGGCGGACTGTAGCATCTTTATCTGGCCGATTTTTAAAAAACAGATTATTATTCCGAGTATTGCTCTGAGAAGCCCGTATATTTTCCTCGAGCGCAGGCAGGATCAAAGTTTTAACCTGCAGGACCTTTTTACCCCTGCTATTCCGGCTAAACCGGCGGATTTCAGTATTACTGTTTTTAAGGTAAGCGTAGTGAATGGTAATGTTGTTTTTCAGGATGATACGTTGGCAGTAAAATTTAAGAAAGAATTAAAAAATATTCAATTTAGTTTGCATTTGGGCCTACCGGTTAATATCAAATTTAATTTTAAAGGTGAAATTTCGAATAATCCTTCGGTTTTTATTGATGCTACCGGTGAATACAAAATCTTGAACCGGGAATTAGTTAGTAAAGTAACGGTTAAGAATTTATCAATGGGAGAGTTTGCTGTTTATTACAATAATTTAAGCGGCTCAGTCTCAGGGTTGGTTAATTTAGATGCGCAGATTAATTTCAAGGGCCAAATGTTGCAGGCCTATGTTAATGCTAAAGCGGACAGCCTGGTTTTGGCAAAAGATAAATTAAAAGCTAAAATAAACTTAAATATTCAAACAAAAATTAATTATGACCTTGGAAGTAAAGTGTTTAGTTTTGATGGTTTATGCGATATTTTGCAGGCTGATATTTCGGGGATAGACTTTGTGGATGGTATTAAAAATTTGCGCGGCAAGTTTACTTTTAATCAGGATTCTTTAGTTGCGGAAAATTTAAAAGCAGAATTATTAGGTAAGCAGTTTGAAATTAAGCTAGGGGTCAAAGATTTTAATACCCCGGTGTTAAGCATCGATACAGATTTAGATTTAAATTATTTACCCAGTATCCTTAAGGATAGGTTTAAATTTACGATGATCGATTCAGCCAGCGGTAAGTCAACGCTATCAATCAAAGCATATCCGGGCAAGAATGGTGACTGGGCGCTCCGCGGGGATATGAATATTAAGGCAGCTAGTTTAAAGCTGGAGAAGCAAAATGTCCCGGTAGAAAATATTTCGTTGAAATTAGCATTCAGCCAGGATGGCCTCAATTGGGAGAATGCTAAATTTAAATACCAGGGGATCGATTTTGAGAGTAGCGGTACTTTAGTTAATTTTGTTTCACCGGGCATTAAGTTAAAACTTTATTCCGCAGATTTATCCCTAGTTTCAGAGTTTGATTGTTCAGGTAAGAAGCTAAAACTTAGCCAGCTTAAAGGTAAATATCTTGATTCGCAATTTTTAATCAGCGGAGATATAGATAATACTAATCCTGAAAAACTACAGGTAGATTTAAATGGTCAGGTTAATCTGGTGCTGGGAGATTTAAACCGGATATTGGCTAAACAGTATCCGGCAATAAAAACCATGAAGTTAGCCGGGCAGGTGGACATAAAATTTAATTTGAATGGTGCTCCGGTTGATTTTAAAAACTGTTACCTGCGGGCGAAACTTACGAGCAATAATTTTTCTGGGTATGGCTTGCATGCGCAAAATTTGAATTTCGATTTTTTCCAGGATCAAAAAATAGTTAAGATTTCTGCCTTTCGTATTGGTTTTTATGATGGGTTAATTGAAGGTAGCGCTGAGTTAAATTTGGATGATCTTAATCCTGCGTATCAACTGGAGTTAAAGGCTGTGGGAATAAAAATTGAAAAATTAAAGCTGGATACCCCGTCAAAAGATAAAAATATTTCAGGTACGCTGCTTGGTGAATTAAAGCTCAATGGTTTTTTAAATGATTTAAATAAGTTAAACGGAGGGGGAAGTTTTTCGATCAGTGAAGGTAAACTTTGGGAGTTGAATTTACTTCAAGGAATAGGAAACATTTTGTTTACTAAGGATTTGGGGAGCATTACATTCTCCGATTGCAGCTCTGATTTTAAGATCAAAGATAAATTTGTCTACATGGATAATCTAAAATTGAAAAGTGAAATCGCCAATATTTCCGGGTCTTTAAAAATTGGTTTTGATAGTTCTTTGGATGGGGCTCTAAATGTTGAGATTATAAGTGCCATGATTCCGGTAACCGGAACCTTTAAGGATGTCAGTACCGCTATCCTGGGTAATGGCGGAGTATTCGGGGTTATTAAATTAGGCGGCACCCTTAGTCAGCCGAAGCATAGCTTTAAGCCGGCAGTAAGTAATATTATCCGGGGCTTGACGGATGTAATTTTTGGTAAATAACACTTTGCTTTAATATATTGTGCTTTTATGGCAAGGAGAGATATGTCGAATAATAAAATTTTTCTAGAAAAAAAAGATATCCCTAAACAATGGTATAACTTAGCTGCTGATTTATCCGGGCCAAGGCATCCGCCTTTAGCTGCTGATGGTTCTACTCTTAAGGCTGGAATGCTAGAAAAGGTGTTTCCTGCTAATATTATTGAGCAGGAGGTTTCTACTGCCCGTTGGATTAATATCCCTGAAGAGATCCTGGAGATTCTAACTTTGTGGAGGCCTGCTCCGTTACGTAGGGCTTTAAGGTTAGAGAGATATTTAAAAACTCCGGCGCGTATTTATTATAAAGATGAAAGCGTAAGCCCGGCAGGAAGCCATAAACCAAATACTGCTGTAGCTCAAGCCTGGTACAATAAGGAGTTCGGAATTAAGCGATTGACTACCGAAACCGGGGCAGGGCAGTGGGGTTCTGCTCTTGCTTTTGCTTGTAATTTAATTGGGCTTAAATGCAAGGTTTATATGGTGCGCATTAGTTTTGATCAAAAGCCAATGCGTAAAACTATGATGCAGGTCTGGGGTGCAGAATGTGTTGCTAGTCCCAGTTCGACTACACGCTCTGGCAGAGAAATATTAAAGAAGATGCCGCATACACCTGGTAGCTTAGGTATGGCAATTAGTGAAGCAGTGGAGGATGCCCTTTCTGATAAGAGCGGTAAATCCCGTTATTCTTTAGGCAGTGTTTTAAATCATGTTTTATTGCACCAGACAATTATTGGCTTAGAGGCAAAAAAACAGCTAAAAATAGCTGGTGAGAAAAAACCGGATATAGTTATTGGTTGTGTTGGCGGCGGGAGCAATTTTGCCGGTATTGCCTTTCCTTTTATTAGTGATAAAATTTGCGGCCAAAATATAGAAATTATTCCTGTTGAGCCAACGGCTTGCCCGACTTTAACTAAGGGTCCATTTACTTATGATTTTGGCGATGTTGCCGGGCTTACTCCATTATTGGCTATGCATACATTGGGGCATAGATTTGTTCCAGAGCCGATTCATGCCGGAGGATTGCGCTACCACGGTATGGCGCCTTTAGTAAGCCAAGCAGCAGTCGAAGGTTTGATTACACCGCGTGCTTATGATCAGATTAAATGTTATCAGGCAGCTTTCCTTTGGGCCAGAACTGAAGGAACAATTTGTGCCCCTGAAACAAGCCATGCGATTGCTTGTGCTATTGATGAAGCCAGGAAAGCTAAAAAAGAAGGTAAACAAAAAGTGATTTTATTTTGCTATAGCGGGCATGGGCTGATGGATTTAGCCGGATATGATAAATTTTTATCCGGTAAGTTAACCAGGTATGCGCTTCCAAGAAATAAATTACACAACTCTTTGAAGTCGATCAGAGGTTTGCCTAAAATAGAATGTTAAGAATCGATTTAAATAACAATTTTTTTCGAAAATTGATTTATTTTAAAAAATATCTGTTTATTTTATCAGCTTTACCTTTGTTAATTTTATTTAATCTTTTGCTCTGGGCGAATGCCGACGTCCTTCATTTAAAAAATGGCCGTAGCATTGAAGGGCTGATTAAGAAAGAGACCGCGGATAATGTTGAGTTAGAGATAAGTTTTGGTTCTATGAAATTTTCTAAAGATCAGATAGAGAACATTGAAAGATCTTCACCTGTCCAGGTGGAATTGATCCGGCAGGAATGGAGTGAAGAAAAAGCCAAAGTGCAGGAAAGGGCTAAAGCGGTAGAAGAAGAAAGGGAGCATGCGCCAAAACAGGTAAGCGTGGATAAGAAAAGCGGGCATGTGATTGTGGTAACTACGTTAAATAAGGAAGTAAAAGCCAATCTTGTTTTAGATACCGGTGCTTCTTTGATGATGTTGTCAAATAAAGTAGCGGTTAGTTTGGGCTCAAGTATTAACTCTAGCAGCGGGAAGGTTATTGATTTAATAATGGCCGACGGCCGCAGAGTAGAAGCTAAAATGGTAATTTTAGATAGTGTAAGCGTGCAGGATTCTGAGGTGCAAAATGTCGAGGCTGCGGTTTTGTCAGCAGAAGACAGTGATGCTGTTGTCGGTGACGGCCTGCTGGGTATGTCTTTTTTGAAACACTTTAATTTTAAAATTGACCAGAAGTATGGTAAGTTAATTTTGGAGAAGCTGTAAATGAAATCTCACACCGAATATCTCTATTTTAATACCACTCAAAGGCAGGAGTTTGTTAATATAACTAGCCAGGTGGAGAAGGCTCTGGCTAAAAGCGCAATCCAAGAGGGTTTGTGTTTAGTTAATCCTATGCATATTACCGCCAGCGTTTTTATCAATGATGATGAAACTGGTTTGCATCAGGATTTCTCTCTTTGGCTTGAAAAACTAGCTCCGTTTAGTAAAGATAGATATCAGCATAATTCTACCGGCGAAGATAACGCGGACGCGCATTTGAAGCGTACGATCATGGGTAGGGAAGTAGTAGTGGCAGTAACCGGAGGAAAGTTAGATTTCGGCCCATGGGAGCAGATTTTTTACGCTGAGTTTGATGGCCAACGCAAGAAACGGGTGCTGATTAAAATAATCGGGGAATAATTATGAAAATAAAAAATACCGAAATTAAAGTGATGCTGGGTGATATTACTGAGCAAGAAGTAGATGCTGTTGTTAATGCGGCTAATAATAAATTATTGATGGGTGGAGGTGTAGCTGGGGCGATTAAGAAAAAAGGCGGCCAGATTATTGAAGATGAAGCAATAAAAGATGGGCCTATTGAAATTGGGCAAGCGATTGCAACTGGTGCAGGTAAACTCAAAGCAAAATATGTGATCCATGCTGCAACTATGGGTATGGATTTTAAGACTGATGAAATTAAAATTCGTAATGCTTGCCGGAGCTCGTTGGATTTAGCCGGGAAATTAAAAATTAGTTCAATTATCTTTCCGGCTTTAGGTTGCGGTACCGGAGGATTTCCTTTGTTAGCTTCAGCTAAGATTATGGCTCAAGAGCTTTTAAAAGACTTGCGTCAGGAAAAGTCAGGGTTAAAAGAGGTAACCTTCTGTTTGAATAATCAGGAAGCAGTTGCTGTTTTTAACAAAGGTGTATTAGGCTATTTAGAGTATGTAACCACAAAATTATCCGGCGGTCCGTATGTTACAGTGGATGCAATTATTGAATTATCGGAAGGAATCGTGATTATCGAGCGTAGTAATCCGCCTTTTGGCTGGGCACTGCCTGGAGGATTTGTAGATTATGGAGAAAGCTTGGAGGAAGCAGTAATTAGAGAGACAAAAGAAGAAACTAATTTGGATTTAACTGAAATTAAACAGTTTCATACTTATTCTAACCCGCAGCGTGACTTGCGATTTCACACAATCGGAACTGTATTTATTGCCAAAGCTAAGGGTATTCCTAAGGCTGGTGATGATGCAAAGGGCCTAAAAATTGTTAAATTAAGTGAGATAGAGAAGCTGCAACTTGCCTTTGATCATAAGAAAATTCTTCAGGATTACCTTCAGGCAAAACAGGCTTAACCTTCGCGTAATTGTTTTTCGGCGTCAACAATATCGCGGTTAATTACGCGGATGGTTTCTTTGATTTTATCTTTAAGTAAATAGGAAGCAACCGGGGCACCGGAGATTTCCCTTAAAACTTGCACGCTCATCCGAAAATACCGGACTACTTCACCTTCATCGCAATCCGTCAGTAATAATGTTTTATCAAAACTTGTCCCGCGTAGCCAGGCTTCCATAGCAGAACAGAGATGAAAATAGGGAAGCTTGCTAAAAGGATAAATTTTATAGCGTCTTTCCTTATCTTTTATCTGGTCATAGGTTTCTTCGCATGTTTTTTTAAGCCAGCGGCTGGATTTGGATATGCTTGATGGCATGCGTTGATTTTTGCGGGGGTCGAAGACAACAGAGGCCGCTACTACGCCTAATCCGAATTCATCTTGTTGTTCAAGGATGTTCTGTTCGTATAATTCCGAGAGGACTAATTCATAGCCATAAACAGTTTTAGCAAATTTTCCTTTGTTGGTAAGTTTTCCGTCAGAGATATAGTTTAAGTCTTTGAGTAGTTTAAGTTTTGCATCCAAGAGATTTAATGCATGTTTCTGTTCGTTTTTACGTGATTGGTAATAATGTAAAGAAAGAGGATAAATTTTAAATAAATCCTCCTGATATTTTTCATAAAGATTAAGAATAGTGGCATAAGAAGTATTTAATTGGCTTTTTACTTCCTCAGGCTTGCCATAAATTATTCTGCGTACATCATCAAAGGTCATTCTTTGTGAGTTAACTCGCGTATAGACAAACCCTTCTTTGTCAATACCGCGCCTTCCGGCCCTGCCGGCCATTTGGAAAAAATCGCGGGTTTTTAAATTACGGACATAGGTACCGTAAAATTTACGCAGGCCGTCAAACATAACCGAGCGGCTGGGCATATTGATCCCCAGGGCAAATGTTTCGGTGGTAAAAATTACTTTAAGCAAGCGGCTGGTAAAAAGCCGTTCGATTACTTCTTTTAATGTGGGCAGCATCCCGGCGTGGTGATAGGCAATACCGCGTTGAATGAGGGGGTAAAGCATTTGGGCTGATTGTTCATTTTTTAAGTTAAATCTTTCCAGCAGATCTTCATACATCTGGGTAATTGCCCGGCTTTCTTTAGCGTCTAAGAATCTAAATCCATATAATTCCTGAGCAAGCTCTTCAGCGCGTTTACGGCTAAAAACAAAATAAATTGCTGGAAGCCCGTCATTATTACGCAAATAATCAATTAGCGAGCTTAATCTGTTAGGTTTATTTGAGCGGATGCGTTTAAGGTGCTCGATTTTATCGACGATTTCATTTTGGCACTGGAAAAGGAAATGCAAGGGGACCGGGCGGTTGTCTTCAATAACTACTTGGACGCTCTTATTATGGATTGATTCGATCCAGGCGGCAAACTGCTTGATATTCGGGATCGTCGCTGACAGTCCAAGCAGCTTCATGTGTTTAGGGAGGAAAATCAGTGATTCTTCCCAGACTGTCCCGCGTTCAGGATTATCAATGTAATGAATTTCGTCAAAAATAACCCAGGTGTATTTATCCAGGCTTTGCGGTTCATCCAATATTTTATTACGTAGAATTTCGGTAGTCATGATTAAAACCGGGGCTTGTGGGTTAATTGAAACATCACCGGTTAGGATGCCGATATTATCTTGAAATTGTCCTTGGAAGTCGCGGAATTTTTGATTGGAGAGGGCTTTGATCGGTGCAGTATAGATAACTCCTAAATTATTAATAATCGCGTTGCTAATAATATATTCGGCAATAGCGGTTTTTCCAGCTCCGGTTGGCGCTGAAACAATTACTGAGTGCCCATTGTTTATATGGTCAATGGCTTCCTGCTGGAATCGATCGTAAATCATGAATCCATTATAATCTAAAATCATTGATTTATCTATGTAAAAATAATATAATGCATCCATGGGGTATGAGGTTGCGCTTAATAAAGCTTGGGATAATTTGGCTAACCAGAAGGCGCCCAATAATTTATCAGTAAAATTTATGGGCGATGAGTATAGTATAGACATTGTTCTAAAGCGTATCCTTTCTCTATCTTGTAACACTCCGGTCAAGGATTTTCCGGCTATCTTAATTTTGCATTATTTGCTGCAGAAATTAAAGGGGATGCCTGCAATAACTGGCCTCTGGCTTACTTTCAGGGAGTTTTCCGGGATTGAAGGTTATTATGACGCTTATCATAAGCGTTCAATTGAGCCGTTAATCCGTAAATATGGCAAGCATCCGGATGCCATTAAAGATGTTTTAAACCGGTTACCGGGCAGGCTTGCCAGCGGCGGAGATGTAGGTATTATTATTGAGGTTTTTGAGGATATTCCGGTATTGATCAAACTTTGGGAGCAGGATACGGAATTTGGCCCGGATGCCAATATGTATTTTGACGCAAGCATAAAAGACATTTTTTGTATTGAGGATATTATAGTTTTAGCTCAACTGGTTAGCAGTCAGCTTTAGTGTTTTTTAGTATTTATGCAGGGAGAGAAAAATGAATAAAGTTATTATATTGTTGTTTATCGGGTTATTGGGCTTGACCGGCTATCTGTTTTGTGATGACCTTGATTCTCGGTTTCATTCTCAAGAAGAAGTTAAGCTCCAGATACCCTTTGGCAGAAATATCGATTACAATAATATTCTAGTATCCAGGGCTGTTGACGGAGATACTCTGGTTTTAGAGAATAATGAACGGGTGCGTTTAATTGGTATTGATACTCCGGAAATGCATGAATCGAATAAGCTTAATCGCGACGCACAGCGTTCCGGGCAAGATGTTGAAGCAATAAAACAGATGGGCAGGCAAGCTTATGAGTTCACTAAAAAACTTGTCGAGGGCAAACGGGTACGTTTAGAGTTTGATGTTGACAGGCATGATAAGTATAAAAGAACTTTAGCTTATGTCTATCTGGAGGATGGGACTTTTTTAAATGCTAAAATTGTGGAAGAAGGTTATGCTTCGCTGATGACCTATCCGCCAAATGTAAAATATGCAGATTTATTTTTAAAATTATATCAACAGGCTCGTCAAAATCAGCGCGGGCTTTGGAAATAATATTGGAGAGGTTATGTTTTGTTCTGCTCCTTGGGATTTTTCTAAATAAAACATTATGGAGGATATTATGTTAAGGTGTTTAACTGCAGGTGAATCGCACGGTAAAGGATTATTTGCTATTTTAGAAGGGTTTCCGGCCGGGCTTAAAGTTAATGCGGCAGATATTAATCAAGAATTAAAACGCAGGCAATCCGGGTTTGGCCGGGGCAAGCGCATGCAGATAGAGCATGACCAGGTTGAGATTGTCTCCGGTTTAAAAAATAATCAAACTTTGGGCAGCCCGGTTACTTTGCTAATTAAAAATAAAGATGCCAGCATCGAGAAATTACATAAGGTTTTAGCTGCCCGCCCGGGCCATGCCGATTTAGCTGGGTTATTAAAATATGGTTTTACGGATATCCGGGAAGTTTTAGAACGTGCTTCAGCGCGCAGCACAGCGGCTACTGTAGCAGTCGGTGCTTTATGCAAAATCTTCTTAAAAGAATTTGGGATTATTGTGGCCAGTAAAGTTTTGTCGGTTGGCGGTGAATCTGAAGAAGCGGCAATCGAGGAGAAAATAACCGAAGCAATTAACAATAAGGATACGGTGGGTGGGGTCTTTGAGGTAGCTATCAAGAATGTCCCGGTAGGTTTGGGTAGTTATGTTCAACCAGACCGCAGGCTAGATAGCCGCTTAGCTCAAGCAATTATTGCTATTCCGGGAATTAAATCTTTTGAGGTCGGTTTGGGCTTAGGCTATGCAGTTAGTTTTGGTTCTGAGGTGCACGATGCGATTTATCATGATAATAAAAAAGGATATTTTCGCCGGAGTAACAATTCCGGAGGTATTGAAGGGGGTATTTCTAACGGCGAGGTTATTGTTTTGCGTGCTTGTATGAAGCCGATTGCTACTTTGATGAACCCGCTGGATTCAGTAAATATTAATACCAAAAAAATTGCTAAGGCTGCGGTTGAACGTTCGGATATTTGTGTTGTTGAATCGGCCGGGGTTGTAGCTGAATCAGCGGCGGCTTTTGTTTTAACGGAAGCTTTCCTTGAAAAATTCGGCGCTGACTGTTTAAGCGATATAAAAGAAAGTTATAAGAATTATTTAAAAAGAATTAGTTAGATTCTATCGCCTCGTTCGTCTATTGTCGGTAAGAAGGAGGTGATAGGATATGAAAGAAAACGAAATTAGTGTCAGCCGTATCTATAAGTTAGAGACTGATTCTAAACTTAAGGCTTTTGCGGATGTTGCATTTTCGGGGATTGTAATCAAAGGCTTTAGTGTGGTTAACGGCGAAAAAGGATTGTTTGTGAGCATGCCTCGCCATCAAGGTAAAGACGGTAAGTGGTATGATACAGTTTACCCGGAAACCAAGGAGTTAAAGCAGCAATTAAGCGCAATTGTTCTGGAAGCGTATCAGGCTAGTTAAAAAATCGGGGACGCTCCTATTTATTTTTTCTGTTTCTTAAGAATAAATAGGAGCGTCCCCAGATTAAATGAAGGATTGATATAAAATGAATATTTATTTAGTTGGATTTATGGGCACTGGAAAAACTTCAGTTGGCCGTTTATTGGCTAGTAAAAAAGGTTGGAATTTTGTCGATTTGGATGAATTGATTGAATTAAAAGAACAGCGCAGGATTGTGGATATTTTCGCTCAGGATGGCGAGCCGTATTTTCGTAAAATCGAAAAAAAGTTTTTAAAACAGGTTTCTACACAAGAGAGATTTGTGGTTGCTTGCGGGGGAGGGGTTGTTTTAGATAAAGACAATATTAAGGTGATGAAAAAAACCGGAACCTTAATTTGTTTAAGTGCCGAAAGTAAGGTAATTTTAAAAAGAGTTTTAATCAGTTCTCATCGGCCGCTTTTAAATGTCGCTAAGCCTAAGGAGCGCATTGAGCTTTTGCTTAAATTGCGCCAGCCTTACTATTTGCAAGCTGACAGTATAATTGATACTTCGTGTTTGTCAATCAAGCAGGTGGTAGGAAAGATCCTAAAAATAGCTAAAACTAGATGAATACGCTGGAAGCATTAGTGAGCTTAAATCTTATTCCGCAGATTGGCAGCGTACGCCTTGAGAATTTACTTAAATATTTTCTGAAGCCGGAAGCTGTGTTTACCGCTAGTCGAAAGGATTTATCTTCAGTAGTCGGTGAGCAAATAGGGGAAAGTATTGCTACTTTTGATGTAAAGCGGTTAGAAAGGGATTTAGCACTAGCTAAAAAATTAGGGCTAAAAATTATCACTCTTTTTGACCAAGAGTATCCGCAAGTCCTTAAAGAGATACCCGGTCCTCCGATTGTGCTTTATGTTTTAGGTAATATAGCTTGTGAAGATAATCTGGCGATTGGTATTGTGGGCTCTCGGCGCGCTTCACTCTATGGCTTAAGTTGTGCTGAGAAGTTTGCTGCTGAGTTAGGTGCTCAGGGAGTTACCATAGTTTCAGGGATGGCTCGGGGTGTGGATACTTATGCTCACCGGGGTGCTCTAAAAGTAAAAGGCCGTACGATTGCGGTAATCGGAAGCGGCTTCAATCATATTTATCCTCCGGAAAATGAAAGTTTAGCTAAAGAGATTTCTTCCTCCGGTGCGGTTATTTCGGAATTTCCTATGGAAACAGTGCCTTTACCGATGAATTTCCCCCGTCGCAATCGTTTAATCAGCGGATTAAGTTTAGGTGTTTTAATTACGGAAGCAGCTAGGAATAGCGGGGCATTGATTACTGCTGATTTTGCTTTAGAGCAAGGCCGGGAAGTTTTTGCTTTGCCGGGAAGGATTGATTTCAACGGCTCAACCGGAACCAATGCTTTGCTTAAGCAAGGCGCAAAGATGGTTACTTGTTGCAATGATATTCTCGAGGAATTAAATTTAGCTACGACTCAAGCAAAAGAGCCTGTGGATACAATCAAGAAGCAGGAGATTGCTTGCGGTAAAGATGAGGGCCTGCTTTATGAACATATAAGTAATCAGGCAGTGAGTATTGATGCTCTGGTTGAGAAAACAGCTTTGCCGAGCAGCCAAATATTGAATTTGATTTTAAAGCTGCGCTTTAAAAAATTAATTAAAGAATTACCGGGTAAACAATTCATGAGGAATTAAATGGCCAAAAATCTAGTGATTGTTGAGTCTCCGACTAAAGCTAAAACTATCGGTAAAATTTTAGGGCCAGATTTTACCGTGGTTTCATCAATGGGGCATATTATTGATTTGCCGGCGAAAAAACTTGGCGTAGATATTGAAAATAAATTTGAGCCGGAATATGTGGTTATTCCGATTAAGAAAAAACTATTAACTCAGTTAAGAAAAGAAGCTAAGATCAGTGAAAATATATATATGGCTACTGACCCTGATCGGGAGGGAGAGGCTATCGGTTGGCAGATAAAAGAGAAAGTTTTCAAAGGTAAAGATGTTTTGCGCGTGAGTTTTCATGAAATTACCCCGCAGGCAGTCAGCCAGGCTTTTAAGAGTGGCCGTGAGTTTAATATTAGAATGATTGAAGCGCAGATTGGGCGCAGGGTGTTGGACCGGATCGTGGGTTATTTTTTAAGCCCTTTACTTTGGAAAAAGATTGCCCGGGGTCTTAGTGCCGGGCGTGTGCAATCCGTGGGTTTAAGGTTAATTGTTGAGCGGGAGAGGCTAATTCAAAAATTTGTGGCCAGTGAATATTGGGAGGTGGCTGCGGAATTGTTCAAGCCTAAAATTTCCGGAGAAAGCAGTTTTAGCGCAAAACTGGATAAGGTTGATGGTAAAAAATTAGAGGTAAATTGCCAGAAGGATGCACAGGATATTTGTGATCAATTAAAGGATCAAGAATTCAAAGTCCTTGAGATTAAAAAAACAGAAAAGAAACGTAATCCCGCGCCGCCGTTTATTACCAGTACTATGCAGCAGGAGGCATTCAATAAGCTCAGGTTTAATGCTTCAAAAACCATGTTAATTGCGCAGCAACTTTATGAAGGCATAAATATCGGTGCGGATAACCCGGTAGGTTTAATTACTTATATGCGTACGGATTCTCCGCAAGTAGCGTCGGAAGCAATTAACGAGGTGCGTGAATATATCGGTCGGAGTTTTGGTAAGGATTTTCTTCCTGAAAAGCCAAATGTTTATAAGGCTAAGAAATCAGCTCAGGAAGCGCATGAAGCAATCCGGCCAAGTTATGTCGGCCGGGCGCCTGAGAGCTTAAAAGATTTTCTCAATCATGATCAGATACGGCTTTATGAACTTATTTATAATCGTTTTCTAGCCAGTCAAATGAAGCCGGCGGAATATTTGGCTACTGCGGTGAATATCGCAGCGGGTAAATATTTGTTTGTTGCTAATGGCAGCCATTTACTTTTTGAAGGATTTTTAGCGGCATATAATAAAACCGAAAGTGAGGAGAAAGAAGAAGAGGATGATGAAAAAGAAAAAAATAAAAATGTGATTCCTCCGCTTGAAATAGGAGAGATTTTGGGCTTAGATAAGCTTACTCCTTCGCAGCATTTCACCAAGCCGCCGCCAAGGTATTCGGACAGTTCTTTAATTAAGGCGTTAGAAGAGGAGGGTATCGGCCGTCCGTCGACTTATGCTCCGATTATTTATACGATTATTTTACGTGATTATGTGCGTCGGATCAAAGGTTACCTTAATCCTACGGAGTTAGGTTTTAAAGTTAACGATATGCTGGTTGAATATTTTCCTAAGATTCTTGATCCAAAGTTTACTGCGCTCATGGAAGAGGCGCTGGATGGAATTGAAGAGGGTAATTTTACCCGGCAAAAAGTTTTAGAGGATTTTTACGCGCCTTTTAAAGTTAGTTTAGATTTTGCCCAGGCAAATATTGTTAGAGAAGTTATAACCAGTGATCAGATTTGTGATAAGTGCGGCAAGCCGATGATTATTAAGTGGGGCAGGAGGGGTAAGTTTTTAAGCTGTTCAGATTTTCCGGCCTGTAAAAATTCAAAATCAATTACCTCAGGGGTCAAATGCCCTAATCTTGGTTGTACAGGAGAGTTGATTGAACGGCATTCTCGGCGTGGAGTATTTTTTGGCTGTTCAAGTTTTCCTAAGTGTACATTCACTTCGCGTACTTTGCCCGAGGATAAAGAATAATCATGGAGAAGTATATAGAAAAATTTGTGCGCTATTTGGAAATCGAGAAGAATTATTCCCCGAATACTATTGTAAATTATAAAGTTGACCTTGAGGGATTTAATAAATTTATTTCCTCTTCTGAGCTTGAGAAAATTGATTATTTGATGCTCAGGAAATATTTAGCGGTGCTCAAAGAGAAAGGGCTGGGCAATCGCAGCGTTGGGCGCAAGCTTTCGACATTGCGCAGCTTTTTTAGATTTCTCACTCGTGAGGGGTACATAAAGAGTAATCCTATGCTTATGCTTTCCAGCCCCAAGCTTGAAAAGCATCTGCCTTCTTTTATGACCGAGGATGAGGTTTATAAACTTATTGAATCAGCTTTTGCTAAAAATGAAAAAGATCTTTTAGGCTTGCGTGACCGGGCAATTCTTGAAGCATTTTATTCAAGCGGTTTGCGTATCTCGGAGTTAGTGGGTTTAAATCTCGGTGACATTGATTTTATCAGTGGTATTTTAAAGATAAAAGGCAAGGGTAAAAAAGAGAGGATTGTCCCGATGGGGGAAACTGCCCTTCTGGCAATTCGCAATTATCTGAGTAAAAGAAAGAAGCAGACAGATGCCACGTTTTTAAATAACAATAGCCGGCGGATTACAGCGCGCGGAGTACGTTTTGTTTTAAAAAAATATTTAGTTGCTGCCGGAATTAAGCCGGGAGTTTCGGCGCATACTTTTCGCCATTCATTTGCAACGCATCTATTAAACCGGGGAGCAGATTTGCGCACAGTCCAGGAGCTTTTGGGACATGCAAATTTATCGACGACTCAAATTTATACGCATTTAACTACTGAAAAATTAAAAAGTGTTTACGATAAAGCGCATCCGCACGCCTAAAACAAAAAATGTTTATAATTTATAATTTAATATTTTTTATTTTTATGTTGGGGTATCTACCCATTTATTTATTACGCGGTAAATTCCACCGTGGATTTGCCCGGCGTTTGGGGTTTCTACCTGATAACCTGAAATTGGATAATCCGATTTGGATTCATGCCGTAAGCGTTGGTGAGGCTATTGCGGTTAAAGGATTAGTTGCTGAATTAAGAAAAGCTTATCCGCAGAAAAGGCTGGTTATTTCTACTGTAACTGCTACGGGGAATAAACTTGCGGAAAGTTTAATAGCTGAGGGTGATTTTTTGACTTATTTGCCTTTAGATTTTAGTTTTCTCGTTAAACATGTTCTTAAACAGGTTAATCCTTGCATGTTTATTATCGCTGAGACTGAAATTTGGCCTAATTTGATTACCTGCCTTTATAAGCAAAAAATACCAGTAATTACGGTTAACGGCAGGATTTCGGATAGTTCTTATTCCGGGTACCGGGCAATTAAATTTTTTATCCGGCCGATTCTAAATAAAATTACAAAATTTTGCGTACAATCAGGTACTGATGCGCAGCGTTTGCAAAATTTAGGGGTGGATAAAAATAAAATTCAGGTTACCGGGAATGTAAAGTTTGATATTAATTTAGAGGTAGTTTCGCAAATAGATGCATTAAGTTACCGCCAGAAACTTATGTTTGGTCAGGGAGATAAATTATTAATTTGTGGCAGTACGCATCCGAAAGAAGAAGAAATAATTTTTGAAGCTTACAAACAGCTTTTAATAATTTTTCCTCAGATGAAACTTCTTATTGCCCCTCGTCATCCGGAGCGCAGTAAGGGTATTGCCAAGTTGGCGGTGGATAATGGTTTTACGCCGGTTCTTATTTCAGATATACTTAACTTAAGCTTAGCCTCTATTAGCCGGCCAGTATTTATTTTAAATATAATCGGTGAGCTATTTAATTATTATTCTGCTGCAGATATTGTTTTTATTGGGGGTAGTTTTGTTAAAACCGGAGGGCATAATATTCTTGAACCGGCTAGTTTGAATAAGCCGGTCATTTTTGGTCCGCATATGTATAATTTTCGGGACATCAGTGAATTATTTTTAAAAAATAAAGCTGCTTTCATGGTTTTTGATGCTGATGAATTGGCGGCAAAGATAAAAGAAATTATTGAAAGCGATTCTTTAGTTCAAGGAATAGTTGCTCGGGCTAGGGAGTTAATTATTAAGAACCGGGGGGCAAACAAAAGGAACATTCAGGTTATCTGGGATCTAAATTTAATTTAAGGAGCGTGAATATGGCGGGTGAAATTTATCTGACACAGGAAGGTTATGAAAAGCTGGTTAATGAATTAGAGTATTTAAAAACCGTTAAGCGCCACCAACTTTCAAGAGCCGTAGGCGAGGCGCGGGCACACGGGGACATTAGTGAAAATGCTGAATATGATGCAGCTAAAGATGCCCAGGGTCATAATGAGAAACAAATTGTGGAGTTAGAAGATAAATTGGCGCAGGTGCGCATTCTTGATAAGAATATCTCCAGCGATGAAGTTTTAATCGGGGCGACAGTAAAGCTAAGGGATATGGATACTGATGAAGAGTTGGAATATACTTTAGTTTCGGAGCTGGAGGCAGATTATAACCGGGGTAAGATTTCTGTGAATTCTCCGGTGGGAGGTGGTTTGTTGGGTTATAAGGAAAATGAAATAGCGGAAATAAAAATTCCTGCGGGGATTTTAAAATATAAAATAGTTAAGATATCGCGTTAAGCTTAAAAAATGCAAGAGAAGATCGGACATTTGAAAGTAAATATTTTTAAGATTAAGAATCGGGCAGGGTTTGCGGCTATTTGCTTTGAGCATCTTACTGAAGGTAAGACTCCTCAGGAAGCCTACGAGCGTATGGTTAAGGCTATACGCAGAAGCAATCACAAGCAGATAGGTTAAACAGGTTGGTTGTTCTATTAATCGATAAAGCCAGATGAAAAAAACTATTTTTAGTTTGTTGATTATTTTTCTAATTTGTATAGTTTCCATTGTTTTTGCCGGTCAGGATTTTTCACGAAAATTTAAGGTCATACGCGTTCCTTTGGGAAAGGTTATCGCTATACCTTTGGACTCAAATCCCTCTACGGGATTTAGCTGGCAGTTAGTAAAAATATCGGATAAGATGATTCTAGAGTTTGTAAAAAAAGAATATATCGCTAATTCAGGAAACACAGTGGGTTCTGGGGGGATAGAGAGCTGGAGTTTTAAAACTCTTAAACACGGTACGGCAATTATTGTCTTAGAGTATGTTCGAGCTTGGGAAAAAGATTTAGCTACAGCAAAAAAAGAAGAGTTTACTGTTTTTGTTGAATGAAAAAACTAGATATAAAATTTATGCAGTTGGCAATGGCTAAGGCTAGAGCGGGGGTAGAAAGCGGCCAGACTCCTTTTGGTGCCTGTATTGTGAAAAATGGCAAAGTTATTGCCTGCAGCCATAATATTGTCTGGCAGGATACGGATATTACTGCTCATGCTGAAATAACTGCAATTCGCCTTGCCTGCAAGTCATTAAGAACAATAGACCTGTCTGGCTGTACTATTTATTCTACCTGTGAGCCATGTCCGATGTGTTTTTCTGCTTGTCATTGGTCGAGGATCTCAAGGATTGTTTTTGGTGCCGGGATCCAGGATGCCCGGAGATTCGGTTTTAATGAATTGGCGATTTCTAACTTAAGGCTTAAGCAATTAACTAAAAGTAAGATTGAAATTATCTCAGGCTTATTGGTTAAAGAGAATATCGGGCTTTTTGAGTTTTGGCAAAGACAGCCGAAAGCGAAAACTTATTAACAAGTAATTTGCAAATTAGATCCTAATATGTTAGAGATAAAAATAAGGCAGCTGGGGAATATTGTTATTTTAGATTTAAGCGGACGCATAGACGTAGATTCGGCTAATTTAGTGGAAGTAGCCGGCCAATGTGTGTCTAATGGTTACATAGATATTCTTTGTAATTTTGAAGATATTCAGACTATCGATTATATGGGTATTTCGGTAGTGGTTATTGCTTATAAAGAGGTGGTTAACCATCTGGGTAGAATGAAATTTATCAATATTCCGGCACACCTTAAGAGTGCTTTAGTAGTTTCCGGCATAGACAAGGTTATTGAAACTTATGCTTCCGAAGATATAGCCTTAAATAGTTTTAAGGAAGATAAAATTATTGAGAAAATTAAGAAAATGCAGCTGCGCCGCAGGTTTAAGCGCTTGCCCATTGACCTAAAGGTAGAATTAAAATCTAAACAAGATAATTCTTTATCCTGTCCGGAACTTGACATGCTTAACTTAAGCGCTATCGGCGCTTATATATTCGGGTGTAATAAGTTTAAACTGGGGGATGAAGTATTGCTTAAGATGAAGCTTGCTCCGCAACAGGACCAGCTCTGTTTAGAGGCAATCGTAGTTTGGATACCGGATAGGGCTGTTCAACCGCATCAGTATCCGGGAATCGGGGTAGAGTTTGTTAATCTATCTATAGTCAACCAGCAGAAATTGATCGCATTTATTGAACGTAATCTTTCTTTTATGTCTTCGGATTAAAATTTCATATCTTGTTGTAACTCTTCAGTTTTTATTCTTTAAAACAGTTGCCCCGGCACTCCTTGTGTGATAAAATATTATGTTTTGGTATACTTATTTTAAAGGGGGAATTCCGGTGGTTTCGCTAAAAGAGCACTTATGTAATTTGGTTACCGGCAAAACAAAAGGTTTGGTGGCTGGGCTTTTGAGGGGTTTTTTATTTGTGCTTTCTTTAATTTATGGTTTGATTGTAGTTATTTTGGCAGGGTTCTATAGGGCCAGGCCGGTTAAATTTAAAGCTAAAGTTATCAGTGTAGGTAATATTACCTTGGGGGGTACAGGTAAAACGACTTTTGTTGAGTATTTGGCTGGTAAATTAAATTTAGAAGGAAGGAAGATTGCAGTATTAAGCCGCGGTTATAAAAGTAAAAAGCATGACGGCTTGCAAGCCAGGGGTGATGAGCCGGCTATGTTAGAAAAGAAATTGCCATTTGCTCTAGTGTTAGTTGATAAGAATAGGGTCAGGTCGGCTCTTAAGGCGACTAAAGATTATGCGGTAGATACCTTAATTCTTGATGACGGTTTGCAGCAGTGGCGGATATTTAAAGATTTAGAGATAGTGGCTATTGATGTCGGCAATGCTTTTGGAAATTCCCGTATACTTCCGGCTGGTTTCTTGAGGGAGCCGCTAAGTGCTTTAAAGCGTGCAGATGTCTTTCTGTTGACTCAAGGCTTTCTTGGGCAAGATGTAAATGAATTGACGGCTAAATTAAAACGCATAAATTCTCAAGCCCTAATTATTGAATCCGTACATCAACCTGTGGGGTTTAGCCCCCTGGATAACCCGGATGAGCTGTTAAGTTTAGATTTCTTTAGAGGCAAAAGTGTAATGATATTTTCTGGTATTGGCAATCCCCTGGGGTTTGAAAATAGCATTAGTTCATTGGGAGCCAATATTGCTAAAGCAATTAGATTTAGCGACCATCATGATTATACTATTGAGGATGTCGATAAGCTTATTGTTGAAGCACAACGAAAGAAATTAGAAGCAGTTATCACAACCGAAAAGGATGCTGTTAAAATCAGGCAGTTAGGGATAAAGGATTCCGGCATATCGGTCTTAGGCATAGAGTTAAAGGTAATTAAAAATGAAGCCGAACTCGATCGTAGATTATTCAGCTTGTATTCTTTTTAGGTTAGTAAGCTTTTTCACAGCTTACTTACCTTTAAATTTCAGTCTTTTTTTTGGCAGGAGGCTGGGTGATCTTATTTATCTATTTGATAGGAAACATCGCTTGATTGCCTATACGAATATCCGGCACGCTTTAGCTGATAAAATTAATTGGCAGAGATGCAAAAAGATTACTCGTTCTGCTTACCAGTCTTTTGGCCAGAATCTTATGGAAATTTCTTTCATCGGGCGTATAGATAAACAGTATCTTGAAAAATATATCCAAATTGAGAATAAAGATAACATCGATGCTGCTTTTAAGAGAGGTAAGGGGGTAATTTTCCTGGCGGTTCATGAAGGAGATTGGGAGCTTTCTAATATTATTTGTGCCAATTTAGGTTTTCCTTTTACTTTGTTTGTGCGCGACCAGGGGCTTCCCCGGCTTAATGATTTACTTAATTCATATCGGCTTAAACGGGGGGCAAAGATTATTCATAAAAAAGCCGGAGTACGCCAATTAATTGAAGTGCTTAAAAATAACCAGGCGATCGGGATGACTACCGACCAGGGCGGCAAGAATGGACAACTGGTTAGATTTTTTGGGCAAGATGCTTCAATGGCTGTGGGTGCTGTAAAGTTGGCATTAAAGTATGATTGTTCAATAATTCCGGTTTTTTATACGCGGATTAAAGGTCCTTATACTAAAGTATTTTTGGATCAAGTTTATACGGTTACCAGAAGCGAAAACCCTGAGAATGATTTAAAGGATAATTTGCAGAGAATAATTAGTGTCTATGAAAATTATATCCGGAAATATCCTTATGAATATCTCTGGACTTACAAGGTATGGAAGTACGGCAAGGATAAGGAAATCTTAATTCTTTCTGATGGAAAAACCGGCCATTTGCGTCAATCAGAAGGATTAGCTAAATTAATTAACCAACAGTTGTCCAGCCGGGGCATAAAAACTAATTTGTTTATTAAAGAAGTAAAATTCGGCCGCGAGGCCTTAGTTTGGCTTCAAATAGCCAAAGCCATCGGCCGCATTGATTGTTTGCGCCATGCTTTAACTGATGAAAGCTGGCAAAGTTTAATGAGTTCTAAACCGGATTATATTATTTCTGCCGGAGGCTTGATGAGTGTTCTAAATTATCTTTTAGCCCGGGAAAACCAGGCAAAATCAATTTGCTTAATGAAGCCGTCGAATATCAGCTTAAAAAAATTTAATTTAGTAATTGTTCCGGAACACGACGGGAATTTTAAAAGAAAGAACGTCGTAATTACTGAAGGGGCGCTTAATTTAATTGACGCTGATTATTTAAATCAGAAACTAGAGAGAATAAGGCGCTCTGGCCTTATCAAAGCAGGTTTACTTAATCCTTGTATTGGGGTATTAATTGGAGGAGATAGTAAGAATTTTTCTCTCGATCAAAAGATAATAACTAAGCTTGCTGTTCAAATTAAGAAATCTGCTGAAGAGTTAAATGCCAGCCTTTTGATTTCTACTTCACGTCGTACTTCTCCGGAAGTCCAGGAGCAGGTAAAAAATGAATTTGCCAATTATCCACGCTGCAAGTTGTTGGTTATTGCCAATGAGAATAACAATCCGGATGTTGTTGGAGGAATAATCGGATTAAGTAATATAATAATCAATTCTCCGGAAAGTATTTCCATGATTTCTGAAGCCGCGGCAGGAGAGAAATACGTTGTCGTATTTAAGGCTAGAGGCCTGAGTAGAAAGCATGAACGTTTTTTAAAAAAATTTCAAACCAAGAAGTATATCTATTTTAAACAGATTGAAGAATTAGCTGATTGTCTTAACTGGATATGGCAAAATAAACCTCAAGTTAATTCTCCCCGGGATGATTTAAAAGTAATTGAGGGTTTAAATAAAATAATATGAAAATATTGCAGATATTGCCTGAACTTAATGTCGGAGGAGTTGAAACCGGGACTTTGGATTTATCCAAATATCTGGTTCGGCTGGGACATAAATCAGTAGTTGTTTCTGCCGGCGGGAGTTTGGTTAAAGAATTAGAATCCGGAGGCGCTAAACATTATACCTTAGCAGTAAACAAGAAATCGATTGTTTCTATGTTCAAGTTGGTTCCGGAATTAGTTAAGATAATTAAAAAAGAAGAGATTGATATTGTGCATGCTCGTTCAAGGGTGCCGGCTTGGATCGCTTATTTTGCCTGTCGGCGGACCAAAGCAGTATTGATTACTACTTGCCACGGTTATTATAAAAAACACTTTTTTGGTTTAGTCATGGGCTGGGCAAAAAGAGTAATTGCTATAAGCAATGTGATTGCCAGGCATATGATCGATGATTTTTCTGTTCCGCATGATCGTATTAAGCTTGTGCCGCGCAGCGTAGATTTAGAGAAATTTAAGTACCTTGACCCTAAAGAAAAAAGAAAGGAAGTTTTTAATGTCGGCATTATCGGCAGGATTACTCCACTCAAGGGACACTTGCATTTTATTAAGGCTATGGCGCATCTTTCCCGGGTTATTCCGCGCTTAAAGATTTGGATTGTCGGGGATGCTCCTGCTTCGAAGGAAGCGTATAAAGAAGAAGTCCAGGTTTTAGTCCGCAGGCTCGGGCTTTGGCATTGCACGCAGTTTTTGGGTACGCAGCGGGATATTCCTGGAATACTGGCGAATTTGGATTTAGTAGTTTTGTCGACTACAACCCATGAAGCATTCGGCCGGGTGGTGGTTGAGGCCCAGGCTGCTGGAGTACCGGTGGTAGCTACCAAGGTCGGAGGCGTAATTGATATTATTGAGGATGGTAAAAATGGGCTTCTTGTGCCTCCGGCAGATCACAAGAGTATGGCTGAAGCTGTGCTGCGGATATACAAGGATGTGCAATTAGCAAGAGAATTAGCTGAGAATGCTTATGCTAAGGTTAAAGAAAAGTATAATGTGGAATTAATGGTTAAAAATACCCTGGATGTTTACCGGGATGCTTTAAGTAATTTTAAAATTCTAATCATTAAGCTTAGTTCTTTAGGGGATGTAATTCTAACTACCGCGGCGTTAAGGGCTATCCGGGAAAAATTTCCCCGGCCGAATTTTAAAATAAGCTTTTTAATTGGTGAAGAATCTAAGGATATACTTTTGAGGAGCCCTTACATTGATGAACTGTTAGTTTGTGACCTAAAGAATAAAGATAAAGGTTTATCCGGCTTATGGAACGTTGGGAATATTTTACGCAAGAAATATTTTGACATGGTCATCGACCTGCAGAATAGCCGGGCAAGCCATGTATTATCTTATTTAAGCGGTTCGATTAACCGGTATGGCTATGACAACAATAAATTTTCTTTTTTACTTAATCATACTATTAGAGATGACAAGTCGTTGATTGATCCGGTAACTCATCAATTTAGAATTTTAAAAATGCTCGGAATTGATCTTTTGAATAGCCGTCTTGAGCTTTGGCCGTCTATGGAAGATAGTAAAGCTATGGATGAGCTTTTGAACGCCCAGTGGGTAAGCCAGGCGCAAAAGATTGTTGGGATTAATATTAGTGCTTCTAAAAGGTGGAATACTAAAATTTGGCCGCTGGAATATCTAGTCTGTTTGTGCGAAGAATTAGGATTAAAAGATATACGTGTGGTAGTCACCGGTACAGCTAGCGATATTTCTTTTGCTAACCGGTTGATTGGTTCAATAAAAAATACGAAGATTATCAATGTTTGTGGTAAAACCAGCATAAACGAGTTAGCGGCTTTAATTAGTAAATGTAACGTATTTATTTCTGCGGATTCTTCTCCGCTGCACGTTGCTTCTGCTGTTGGCACTGCTTTTGTTGCGTTGTTTGGCCCGACTGATTACCGCCGGCATTTACCTCCCGGTAAAAATTGTGTTGTAATTAGCAAGAACCTGAATTGTAGCCCTTGTTATAAAACTAGCTGCCGGTCTAAGCGCTGTATGGCTGAGATTAAACCCAATGAAGTATTTGAAGCTGTGGTAAAATTGCTTAAATGAACCACGTATATTCTGTAATTTTAACTATGGAATGGGGTTTAATGAAATGAATAAGGAAGAGGGTGTAAGGTGAATGTGCTTTTTATTGCTAATCATCTTAACGTTGGTGGAATATCCAGTTATCTGTTTACTTTATCTACCGGTTTAAAAGAAAATGGGCATAATGTTTATTTGGCTTCCAGCGGCGGAGAATTAGTTGAAAAGTTTGTTTTGTCGGGAATAAAACATATCCAGGTCCCCCTAAAGACAAAGAGCGAAATCAGCCCGAAAATTATTCTTAGTTTTTTAAAATTAAAAAAACTGATGCGGGTAAATAATATTGACCTGGTTCATTCCAATAGCCGGACTACTCAGGTGTTGGGTAATTTATTGAGCCGATCCAGGGGTGTTGTGCATATTTTCACTTGTCACGGTTTTTTTAAGCCGAAACTTTCACGCAGGCTTTTCCCATGTTGGGGAGAAGCTGTTATTGCTATCAGCCAAGAGGTAAAAGAGCATTTAATTTTCGATCTTAAATTACCTGAGTGTAAGATAAGTGTAATAAATAATGGTATTGATGTTAAAAATTTCGGAGATTTTTCGCAAAGGGATAATTTACGTAAAAAATTAGGAGTTAATGACCAGTTTTTAGTCGGTATTATCGCCCGTTTATCTGATGTAAAAGGCCATATTTATCTTATTCGGGCAATGCCTGAAATTTTGAAAAGCTTTGCTCTGGTTAAATTATTAATTATCGGAGAGGGTAAGATGAAAACAACGCTAGTTAAGGAAGTTGATCGCTTAGGTATTAAGGATAGCGTTTTATTTATTGATCAGGCCAGCGAAACTAGGGACATGCTTTCAGCGATGGATATTTTTATTATGCCTTCATTGCAGGAGGGGTTGGGGCTTGCGCTTATGGAAGCAATGGCTCAAGGTTTGGCTGTTGTTGGTTCTCGTGTCGGAGGAATAAAGACCTTAATTCAGGATAAGGTTAATGGCTTATTAGTTAATCCGCAGGATTCCGCAATGCTGGCTGAAGCAATCATAACTTTACTTAAAGACAGCCGGATGCGCCGTGATTTAGGATTGAATGCGCGTAAATTTATTATGGGTAATTTCTCTAACGAAAAAATGGTTGAAGGTACAGAACTAATTTATAAACATTGTTTAAAAGATGGATAAAAGGCACAGTTATAAACGTATTTTAATATTTAACGTTAATTGGCTGGGGGATGTTTTATTTTCTACCGCAACCATAAGGAATATTCGCATGAACTATCCTGATAGTTATCTTGCCTGCATAATTCCTAGCCGTTGTTCTGCGATATTAAAAGGCAATCCCTATCTGGATGAAGTGATTCTCTTTGATGAGAAAGATAAACATCGGGGAGTGTTCGCCAAGCTTAATTTTGTCAATCTTCTTAAAAACAAAGAATTTGATGCTGTTTTTCTGTTACACCGCTCGTTTAGCCGGGCACTCATCTGTCGCTTGGCCGGTATTGTTAACCGCATCGGGCATATTACTAAGAAGCGCGCATTTCTTTTGACTAAGCGGATTGTTCCTCCGAAAGTTGATTCTCTGCATCGTATAGATTATTATCTGGATATAATCAAGAAGGATGGGCTGCGTGTTGTAGACCGGCACCTGGATTTCTTTTTTGCCGTTGAAGATGAAGAAGCTGTTGATAAGTTTTTAATTAAAAATTCAGTTTTCAAGGATAATTTTGTAATCGCGCTTAATCCCGGAGGAAATTGGCTGCCTAAACGCTGGCCTCGGGAATATTGGGCAGAATTGGCGGATAAATTAATTAGTCAGTTAAAAGCGAAAGTAATTGTTACCGGTAGTTCAGCTGATTTATTATTGGTTAATCAGATTAAAGAGAATATGCGGGAGTTACCGTTAGTTGCTTGCGGGGTTTTTAATATAAAGCAACTGGGGGCATTAGCAAAAAAGGTTGACCTTTTTATTACTGCCGATACCGGCCCATTACATATTGCTAATGCTGTGGGCGCTAAAAAAATAATTGCGATATTTGGGCCGACTGCCAAAGAGATTACCGGTCCGTATCCGCCTACGAATGTGATTATTTTACAAAAAAATACAGGGTGTTTGATACCCTGCTATAAGGTTGATTGTCAGGATAACCGTTGTATGAAGGCAGTTACTCCTGATGATGTTTTTGCTGAAGCCAGAAAAGTAATAAAAAAATGAAGATTCTTTTTGTAACCTTAAGCAATATTGGGGATTGTATTTTGACTCTTCCGGTTTTAGATGTTTTGCGGGAAAAATACCCGCAGGCAAAAATTACCTGTCTTGTGCCGCCCCGGCCTAGCGAGATTTTTGTTAATAATCCGGTAGTTGATAGAGTGGTTGTATTTGATAAGCATGTTAAGTTAAAAGAAAAGATTAATTTATTCCTTTCATTAAATAAGGAAAAATTCGATTTAGTTGTCGATTTGCGGAACAGTTTTTTCGGTGCTTTCCTTGCGGCTAAAAAAAGAACTTCTCCTCTGCGCAGGATTCCTAAAAAGTTCAGGCATATGAAAGACCGGCATTTATTTTGGGCTGAATTTTGTGATTATGTTTTGAAGAATAAATTAAATCGGTCTTTAGTGATTACTTCTGGCGATAGGGATTATATTGCGGGTATGCTTAAGGAGAATAATTTAGCTGATTGTGATAAATTGATCGTGGTTGCTCCTGGTTCACGGAGCCAGTCTAAGTGTTGGGACAAGCAAAATTTTAGCCAGCTCTGCCGTCGGCTAGTTAAGGAAGGTTTTGATTTGGTTTTAGTCGGTGATAAGGCCGATCAGTTTGCTTGTTCGTATGTGCAGAAATCCTGTCCGGAAGCTGTTAACCTTTGCGCTAGAACATCTATAAGCCAGTTGGCTGCTTTATTGAAAAAAGCAAAATTATTATTGACCAATGACAGCGCGGTGATGCACTTAGCAAGCTATTTGGATGTACCGGTTGCAGCAATATTCGGGCCAACCGATGAAGCCAAATACGGTCCATGGTCGAAAAAAAGCGTGGTGATTAAAAAAGATATTTTTTGTCGGCCTTGTCAGAAAGCGCAATGCCGTTTTCAAACTTTAGCTTGTTTGGCGGCAATCAAACCCGATGATGTGTTCTTGCAGATAAAGCCCTTACTTGAGGATAACGGCCAAATAATCCTTGGAAATAATAAGCAGTACCGCAGAATTCTTATCAGCCGTACAGATCGCATGGGGGATGTTCTTTTATCAACTCCGGTTATTCAGGCCCTAAGGGAAAGTTTTCCCCAGGCTTATATTGCGATGATGGTTACTCCTTATGCTCGAGATATCGTCGAAGGTAACCCTTATTTGGATGAAGTTATCCTCTACGATAAAGACGGCAAACATAAAAGCTGGGTAGGGAGCCTTAAATTTGCCGGCAGATTAAAGAAGAAAAAATTTGACTTGGCGATTGTTTTGTATCCTAATAACCGCGTACATTTGATAACTTTTTTAGCCGGGATTAATCAACGTTTGGGTTATGATCGTAATTTTAAATTTTTACTTACAGATCAAATTAAGCACACTAAACAATATGGGGAAAAGCATGAATCCGAGTATGCTTTAGACCTGGTTAGGTATTTAGGGGTTAAGCCTAAAGAAGTTTCGTTGTTTATGCCGATAAAGCAGGAGTCCGAGGAATGGGCTAATGCCTTGTTCAGAGAAGAAGGTATTAAGGGTACGGATAGATTATTAGTTATTCATCCGACTGCAAGCTGTGATTCAAGGATTTGGCCGGCTGAAAGGTATGCGCAAGTTGCTGAAAAGCTTATTCAGAAATATGGTTTTAAAGTTTGTATTGTTTCCGGCGGTAAGGATATTCAAAAAGCCAAAGCGGTGGTTAAAAACATGCGCAGTAAGGTGGTGGACCTAATTGGCAAGACTTCAATTAGCCAGGTGGCTAGCCTGTTAAAGAGATCACAATTGTTTATTTCTACGGATTCCGGGCCCATGCACGTGGCAGTGGCTTTCGGTGTGCCGGTGGTTACGATTTTTGGCCGCAAACAACCAGGGCTTAGCCCGAAGCGCTGGGGGCCGCTGGGTAAACAAAGTAAATATCTTCATAAAGATGTGGGCTGCATTCAGTGCTTGGCGCATAATTGCAAAAAAGAGTTTGCCTGCCTTAAAGCAATCAGCGTTGATGATGTCGTTTTAGCCGTAGAATCAATTTTAAAGTAACTTAAATTTATCTGTTTTGCCTTATTTTTCCGCGTACCGTTTTACTTAAAAACCTGAATAAATCTGCACCTTAAAACAAGCTAATCCGGTTAAGAAAATCAACCGTTGTACGCTGAGTCAGTATTGTTAAAATCTATTTGCTTTAGTGCTAGATTATGCTAAAATTATACCTTCAAGATGATAAATATTAAGAAGATTAAGACCTATTCAATAAATACTCGTTTAAGCAAGGTAAGTAAGGGTGATTTTGCTCTTAAACCTGTTAAAGGCAAGAGTTTTAGTGCCTTTTTGGATTCTTTGCCCAATATTTTAAAAGCCAAAGATTTGGACGCGGTTTCTTCAGATATAGTTTCGGCGGCTAAGAAAAAGAAGGGCGTAATTTTTATGGCCGGAGCCCATGTTATTAAATGCGGGCTTAATCCGGTATTAATTGAATTAATCCAAAAGAAAATAATTACCTGTATTTGTTTGAATGGCGCAGGTATTATTCATGATTTTGAGATAGCTTTCCAGGGTAAAACTTCCGAAGATGTTGCTGAGAACTTAAAGACCGGAAAATTTGGCATGGGCAGAGAGACTGCTGATTTTTTAAATGTTGCTTCGACGAACGGAGTTAAAAAAGGTTTTGGTTTAGGCTATGCTGTAGCTAATGCGATAGCTGCGGAAAATTTACCAAATAAAGATTTAAGCCTGCTTTATAATGCTTATAAACACAAGGTGCCGGTTTGTGTTTTTGTGGGTATTGGAACTGATATAATTCACCAGCATCAATCATTTGATGCCGCCTCTACAGCGTTAGGTTCTTTGCGCGATTTTCATATTCTCGTTGACAATATCCGTTCGATAAATCAAGGCGGGGTAGTTTTAAATTTTGGTTCGGCAGTATTATTGCCGGAAGTATTTTTAAAGGCGCTTAATCTTGCACGTAATTTGGGGAATAAAGTTAAAGATTTTACTACTGCAAATTTTGATATGATTTATCAATACCGGCCAAGCCAGAATGTGGTCAATCGCCCGGTTTTGTCAGGGGGTAAAGGCTATTATATTATTGGCCATCATGAATTAATGCTTCCGCTTTTAGCCCAAAGTGTAATGGAAAAGATCTAAAGGCCTGTAGAAAATAATATTTTAATCGGGTAAGAATAAGAGGATTTTAATCGGTGAAAAATTTAAAAAATATTATTAATAAATTTAATCGAGCTAAGATTTTAGTTGTCGGCGACCTGATTCTTGATGAATATATTCGTGGTACAGTTGAGCGGATTTCTCCTGAAGCTCCGGTTCCCGTGCTTTGGGCCAGCAAGCGTACTTTTGTCCCCGGCGGTACAGCTAATGTTGCCAACAATATCAATTCGTTGGGCGGAAAAGTTACCTTGTTGGGGGTAGCCGGCAATGACGCTAACGCAAAAATTTTATTTAGTGAGTTGGAAAAAAGAAAAATCAGCACCCAGGGTATTTTTATTGAAAAAAACAGGCACACAACTGTAAAAACAAGGATTCTTGCCGGGCATCAGCAGGTGGTTAGGGTTGATTGGGAACATACACATGATTTAACCGGAGAGCTCAACACGAAAATTTTGAAATTTATTGAAAAGAATATTGATTCTTTTGATGCGATTATTATTGAAGATTACGGTAAAGGAGTAATTAATATTGCGTTACTTGAGAAATTAATTTTGCTAGCGCAGCTTTATCATAAAATTATTACTGTTGATCCTAAAGAAGAAAATTTCCGGTATTATCGTGGAGTAACTTCGATTACTCCCAATCGTAAAGAATTAGAGAATGCGGTTAGAAATCTTAAGGTCCAGGATACGGCCAATCGTTTTAAAATGAATACGGATAAATTGTTTACCGATAAAGATGTGGATTTAGCCGCGCGCGAAATTTTAGAGTATCTTAACCTGGATTCTATTCTGTTTACTTTGGGTGAGCAGGGAATGAAGTTGCTGGAAAACAACGGCCATCTGACACACATCCCGACGCAAGCTCAAGAAGTTTTCGATGTATCCGGTGCCGGGGATACTGTCATTAGCACTTTTACTCTGGCTCTTTGTTCGGGGGCCTCAAAATTAGAAGCAGCTTATATTGCGAATTTTGCCGCAGGTATTGTCGTCGGCAAGTCCGGAACGGCAGTTACGGATACTCAGGAACTTTTAGAGAGGATAAAATAAATGGATGTAATCGGAGTTATCCCTGCAAGGTATTCATCGACTAGGTTTGCGGGTAAGGTACTTGCGGATATTATGGGTAAGCCAATGTTGCAGCATGTTTGGGAACGCGCCAGGCAATCACGCATGTTGGATGATTTGATTATCGCCTGTGATGACGAAGCTATCCTTAAAGCGGCAAAAAAATTCGGCGCTCATGCCGTGATGACATCTAAGGAGCATACTTGCGGAACAGACAGGATTAGTGAAGTGGTTAATCCTTTGGATGTTAAAGTTATTATTAATATCCAGGGTGATGAGCCATTAGTTCACCCGATGATGATTAATAGCGTTGCCCGGGCATTATTAGAAGATCCTTCTTTGAATATGGCTACACTGATGAGAAAAATTGAAGATTCAATGCAGGTATTTGATCCGAATGTTGTAAAAGTAGTGGTAGATAAAAATAATTTTGCTTTATATTTTTCGCGTGCCCCTATTCCGTTTCTTGCTCCGAATGCCGATATTGAACAGGTAACTTATTATAAGCATATCGGTCTTTACGGTTATACCAAGGATTTTCTTTTTACTTATAAAAATCTTCCTGCGTCGAATCTTGAGAAAACGGAAAAATTAGAACAGCTGCGCGTTTTATCTGAAGGTTTTAAAATAAAAGTAATTGAAACAACTTTTGATACTGTCGGCGTGGATACGGTGCAGGATTTAGAAAAAGTTAAAGCACAATTGCAGAAGGGGATAAACTGATGCAGCAGGTTAATGTTAAGAATATAAAATTTGGGGATAAATATCCGCTGGTACTTATTGCCGGGCCTTGTGCAATTGAAAGCCAGAGTTCTTGTTTAGCAGCAGCTAAACAGATTAAGGATATCGCCGCCGGCCAAAACGTGCCGTTTATATTTAAGTCTAGTTTTGATAAAGCTAACCGGCTTTCTCATGGTTCTTATCGCGGGCCGGGATTAAAAAAAGGATTAGCAATCTTAAAAAAAGTAAAAAACCAGCTTAAAGTGCCTATTTTAAGTGATGTGCATTGTGCAAAAGATATGTCTGCAGCTGCGCAAGTTTTGGATATTATCCAGATACCGGCTTTTCTCTGCCGCCAGACCGATATTGTGCTCGCGGCTGCTTCAACCGGTAAGGTTGTAAATATTAAAAAAGGGCAATTTCTTGCGCCTTGGGATATTTTGCCGATAATTAAAAAAGTCGAATCTGCAGGCAATAAGCAAATTTTGATTACCGAGAGAGGGGCAAGTTTCGGTTATAATAATCTAGTTACTGATTTTCGTAGTCTAAAAATTATGCGCGATTTTGGTTATCCGGTAATTTATGATGCTACGCATAGCGTGCAACTTCCCGGAGGCAAGGGCAGTTGTTCCGGAGGACAGAGTGAATTCGTTGCCGGACTTTCCCGCGCGGCTGTGGCTTTTGGTTGTGATGGATTATTTTTAGAGGTGCATAATGACCCAAAGAATGCGCCTTGTGATGGAGCTAACATGATTAATTTTAAAGAATTAGAGGATCTGCTCAAGCAGATAAAAAAGATCAGGGCGGCGTTATGAAAATAAATGTGGCTAAACGGGCAAAAGAAGTTTTTGATATTGAAGCTGATGCTATAATCCAGCTTAAAAGCCGGATAGGGAAAAATTTTATTCAGGCGATAGAATTAGTTCTTAAATGTAAAGGCAGGGTGGTAGTCAGCGGTATGGGTAAGACTGGAATTATCGCTCAGAAATTTTCTGCAACTTTAGCTTCTACCGGTACGCCTAGTTTATTTCTGCATACGGCTGAAGCTATCCATGGAGATTTAGGCAAGGTTACCGTTGACGATATCGTAATTATTCTTTCCAATAGTGGCTCAACCGCAGAGATGAAGCAGCTTTTGCCGATACTTAAAAAAATCGGTTCGCCAATAATCTCGCTTACCGGAAATATAAAATCAATTCTTGCTAAGTATAGCGATGTTGTGCTGGATGTTTCAGTAAAAAAAGAAGCTTGCCCGCTAGGTTTGGCTCCTACGGCTTCAACTACTGCTTCGCTGGCTATGGCTGATGCTTTAGCGGTATGCTTGTTGGAATGCAAAGGTTTTAAAGAAAAGGATTTTGCTTTTTTTCATCCGGGAGGAGCTTTGGGCCGCCGGTTGCTTTTGAGTGTTGAGGATATTATGCGCCGAGGGCAGGCCAATGCAATCGTTAGTGAAGATAAAAAAGTTTCGCAAGTTTTATGTGCGATTACCCGGGCTCGCGCCGGATCAGCGATAGTTGTGGATAAAAAAGGAAAAGTGAAAGGGATTTTTACTGACGGGGATTTGCGCAGGCATTTAGAAAGCGATGAAAATTTGCCGAGCCGCCGGATAACCGAAGTAATGACTAAAAATCCTACGGTAGTTAAAAAAGATATGTTGGCTGCTGAGGCAATGCATATTATGCAGTCTAAAAAAATCGATGAAATTCCGGTAGTTGATAATAATTTTCACCCGCTGGGTTTATTGGATGTACAGGATTTACTTAAAGCAGGATTGGTGTAAAAATGGATAAGCTAGCTATTGGCGAAGAATTGTGTGTGCGTTTTAAGAAAATTAAACTTCTCCTCTTGGATGTTGACGGAGTTCTAACCGATGGGAGGATAATTTATGATTCGCAGGGCAGAGATTCAAAATTTTTTGATGTGCATGATGGTTTGGGCGTTTTTGTTTTACATAAATCCGGAATTAAGACGATTTTGATTACAGCTAAAAGTTCAAAAACCATAAAGCCGCGTGCTCGCGATATGCATGTTGCTCAGGTCTTCGCCGATATTTTTCCAAAAACTGTTGTTTTGGGCAAAATTTTGATGAAATACAAAGTTTCATCGGATGAGGTTTGTTTTATTGGCGACGATTTAGTGGACTTAGCGCTGATGCGAAAAATCGGTTTACCGATTGCAGTCGCTAATGCTTCCGCGCCGATTAAAGAAGCAGCTGTTTATGTTACTAGCCATTCCGGCGGACGCGGGGCAGTTAGGGAAGTTGCCGAGTTAATTCTTAAGTCACAGGACAAATGGAAAGATATCTTGCATTTTTATGAAGCATAAAAAAATAGTTTTAGTTTTTACGTTTCTATTCCTTTTATCTTCCATTCTTTTAGCTGAAGAAAACAAAGAAGCAAAAGAGTCTACTCAACAGATTGGAGATTTTTCCCTTTCCGGGTTTGGAGATAAAGGGAAGAAGTCCTGGGATTTAGCCGGAAAATCTGCAGATATTTATAATGATGTAGTCAAGCTTAAAGAAGTAAAAGGCAATCATTATGCACCGAAAGATAGTATTAATTTAACTGCCGATAATGGAGATTTTAACAAAAAAAGCGGCATGGTGCATTTACAGGATAATGTGGTGATTACTACTTCAAGCGGCGCAAAGCTGACTACGGATTCTCTGGATTGGGATCGTAAGCAGCAAATCGTCAGTACTTTAGAAAAAGTTAATTTAAACCGGGCAGATATGAATCTTTCCGGAGTTGGGGCAAAGGGGCAGACTGCCTTAAAACAAGTGGTATTAGAAAAAGATGTCCGATTGGATGTTGCGCCTTTTGATAAACAAAAAAATAAAAAAGAGAAGATTACTATTACCTGTGACGGACCGCTAGATGTGAATTATGAAAAAAATATTGCCATATTTAATAATAATGTTAAAGTAGAAAAATCAGATTTAACTATTTATAGTGATAAGATGCAGGTCTATTTTTCTCCCAAGCAGGAAGAAGGTAAAGTCGTTAAGGAAGATGGCGTTACTTCAAGCTCGATTAATAAAATTGTAGCTTTAGGGAATGTGCGTATCTTGCGTGGTGAGAACACAACTTATAGCCAGGAAGCAATCTATAATGCATTAGATAGAAGAATAACTTTAACCGGTAAGCCACAGATAGTTATTTACCAGACGGAGAATCTGAATGCGACTTTTGGAAACTAAAGGGTTAGCTAAGTCTTACGATGGCCGAGCTGTGGTTAAGGGGGTCGATATAACGGTTAAGCGTGGGGAGATTGTCGGGCTCCTTGGGCCTAACGGTGCAGGCAAAACTACGACTTTTTACATGATTGTCGGTATTGTTCCGCCGAATAACGGAACAATTGTTTTTGATAATCACGACATTACTAATTTGCCGATTCATGAGCGTGCGCGTTTTGGCATAGGCTATCTTGCGCAGGAAGCTTCAATCTTTCGTAAACTTACGGTTGAAGACAATATTACTGCCATTTTAGAGACTTTGCCTTTTTCCCGTGCGGAAAGAAAACGCAGGCTTGCTTCTTTGCTTGAAGAGTTAAACATTGCGCATCTGGCTAAAAATAAGGCTTACACTTTAAGCGGAGGAGAAAGAAGGCGGCTTGAGATTACTCGGGCCTTGGTAACTAATCCTTCTTTTATACTTTTAGATGAACCTTTTAGCGGTATTGATCCGATAGTGGTTAATGAGGCGCAGGAAATTATTAAAGAGTTAAAAGCAAAAGGGCTGGGTATCTTATTGACTGACCACAATGTACGTGAAACTTTAGCTATAACCGACCGGGCGTATTTGATTTCCGGTGGGGAAATTCTTATAGCCGGTACGGCGCATGAACTGATTAACCACCCGCAGGCGCGCCAGGTTTATTTGGGTGAGAAATTTAAAATGTGAGTGAAGCTATAACTAAAAGTAAGCACTTGGCTTCTTAAGATGTTTGGCTGAACTTATCCTTAAGTTCTATAGGTTTTAAATCTTTAAACTTGAGGATTCGGAATAACATTAGAAAGGATAGTAATGAAAACTGAAGTTAAGAAATTGGATAGTTCTAAATGTGAAATTAGTGTGGCGGTAAGCGGGGAGTTGGTTAAAAATAAGTTTGAAACTGTTTTTTCTCAAGTGGCCAAAGATGCTAAAGTTCCCGGTTTCCGCCCGGGTAAAGCGCCAAGAGATGTTTTAGAGAAACATTATGCTTCTCTTGTCCATGAGCAAGTTTTAAAAGAATTGGTTCCGGATGTTTATAATCAGGCAATTGAAGCTGAAAAACTTGATGTAATTGAATTGCCTCAGATAACCGACGTGAAACTTGATCGCAGCAATCTTTCTTTTAAGGCTGTTGTCGAAGTAACCCCTGAGATTGCGGTTAAGAATTATAAGAATCAAAAAATTAACTTTAAAAAAATCGAGGTAACCAGCGAAGAGATAAAAAAACAGATTGATTCGGTTAAGGAATCGCGGAAGGCTGAAACTGTTAATGAGAAATTTTGCCGTTCTCTGGGGTATCCGGATTTAGCGGAGTTTGAGAAAGCAATCGAGAGGCAGATTTTTATCAGCAAAGAGAATCAGGAGCGTCAGCGAATTGAGAATGAGTTGATTGAAAATGTGATGCAGGGTCTAGAGTTTAAGCTGCCTCAAGGCTTGGTTGCCCGGCAGACTCAGGATATGCTTAAGTCAACTAAAATTGATTTAGCCATGAAAGGTATCCCCAGAGATAAAATCGATGAGCAGGATAAATTGCTTTTAGAAAGTATTGAGCCCGAAGCTAAAAAACAAGTTAGGGTGTATTTAGTTTTATCTCAAATTGCTAAAAAAGAGAATATTGCAATTGATGATCATATGCCGCGTAAAGTAATGGAATTTTTATTAAGCGAAGCGGAATGGCAGATAATTTAATAAGGAGGAAAAATATGCCGACGAAAATGCAAACATTTGTTCCTATGGTAATTGAACAGACTCCCCGTGGTTTTGAACGGGCTTACGATATTTATTCCCGGCTCTTAAAAGACCGTATTTTATTTATCGGCACTGCGATTGATGATTATGTAGCAAATTTAATTATTGCCCAGCTGCTTTTTCTGCAGATGGAAGATAAAGACAAAGATATCAATGTTTATGTTAATTCACCAGGTGGTTCAGTGACTGCGGGATTGGCTATATATGATACGATGCAGTTTATTAAGTGTGATATCGCCACTTATTGCGTTGGGCAGGCTGCCAGTATGGGTGCGCTTTTGCTTGCTGCCGGTACAAAAGGGAAGCGGTTTGTGCTCCCTAATTCCCGGGTTATGATTCATCAGCCGTGGGGCGGAGCGCAGGGGCCGGCCTCGGACATATCCATTCAGGCCAAAGAAATTTTAAAACTGCGTGACCGGCTTAATGAAATATTGGCGCATCATACGGGTCAGAATTTAGAGAAAATACAGAAGGATACCGACAGAGATTATTTTATGTCGGCTGAAGAATCTAAAGATTATGGTTTAGTTGATGAGGTAATTTTACCGGAAAATAAAAAGAAATAAAATAATTATATTAATTTAGGGAGAAGAAAATGAGAAAAGAATATTTATTAACACCAGGCCCCACTCCTTTACCGCCTCAGATAAGTTTGGCTATGGCCAGGCCGATTATTCATCATCGTACGCCGCAATTTCAGGCGATTTTAAAAGAAGCCAGTGTTGGATTAAAATGGGTATTTCAAACAGCTAATGATGTCTTCATTATTTCATCTTCAGGGACCGGGGCAATGGAAGCTGCGATAATTAATTTACTTAGTGCTGGTGATACTGCTTTAGTGGTACATGGGGGTAAGTTTGGCGAGAGGTGGTCGGAGATTGCTAAGGCTTACAGCATTAAAGTAGAGATTATTGATGTTGAATGGGGCAAAGCGGTTAGCCCTGAAGAAATAAGGAAAAGATTAAAAGCTAATCCGGAAATAAAAGCGGTGTTTACTACTTTATGCGAAACTTCAACGGGCGTAGATAATGACCTTGCCTCAATTGCCTCAATTGTCAAAGAAACTTCTGCAGTTCTAGTGGTTGATGCTATTAGTGGGCTGGGAGCAGTGGATATTAAGACTGATGTTTGGGGTATTGATGTAGTGATTGCCGGATCGCAAAAAGGATTAATGCTGCCTCCGGGGTTAGGTTTTATTTCGCTTAGCCCTAAGGCTTGGAAATTAGTTGAGGCCTCAAAATCTCCACGCTACTATCTGGATTTGAGAAAAGCCAAGAAGGCCTTGGACAAAAACGATACGCCGTTTACTTCCTCGATTACTTTGATTATTGCTTTAAACGAAGCTTTGAAAATAATGCAAAGCGATGGATTGGAGAATATATTAAAACGCCATAAGACTATGGCTAATGCTACCCGCACGGCAATGAAAGCGCTGGGTTTAGAGTTATTTGCACCAACTGCTGCCTCTGACGGAGTAACGGCGGTTAAAGTGCCGGCAGGGCTTGATGGTGAAAAATTAGTTAAAACTATGCGTGATACTTACGGAGTGACAATCGCCGGAGGGCAGGATGAGTTAAAGGGTAAAGTTTTCCGTATTGCACATATGGGTTTTATTGCCGAGTCTGATATTATTACCGGTTTAGCCTGTTTGGAAAAAGTATTGACTCAACTCGGGTATAAATTTAATTTAGGTTCTGGAGTAAAAGCAGCTGAAGAGGTATTTTTATTATAGCCACATTTCGTGTTGTTAATATTCGACGCTTTAAGTATTGCGCCGGTGCGTGTTGATTAGGCAGCGTAAAATAACTATGCGGGTAAGGAGAGTGAAATGATTAAGGTTTTAGTTAGCGATGCGTTAAGCGAGGAAGGTCTAAAAATATTTAAAGATTGCAAGGAACTTTCCTTTGATGTAAAAACAGATTTGAAGCCTGAGGCTTTAAAAGAAATAATTAAAAATTATGATGCTTTGGTTGTGCGCAGTGCAACTAAAGTTACCAAGGATGTAATTGCTTCTGCTACGAAACTAAAAGTTATCGGCCGAGCTGGCGTGGGTTTGGATAATGTTGACTTGGAAGCTGCCACGCAAAAAGGGATTATTGTCATGAATACTCCGGCCGGAAATACTATTTCTACCGCCGAGCATACTTTTAGTATGATTCTGGCTTTATCCCGGAATATCGCTCAGGCAAATTCTTCGATGAAAAAAGGGGAGTGGAAGCGTTCTAAGTTTATGGGTGTTGAGTCATACAACAAAGTTTTAGGTATTGTCGGATTCGGCCGGATTGGTTCAGAGGTGGCAAAACGCGCATTATCTTTTGGTATGCGGGTTTTAGCTTTTGATCCATTCTTATCCAAGCAGGTAGCTGAGGGAATTGGGGTGGAAATTGCGGAGTTAAAAAAAGTTTTGCAAGAGGCTGACTATATTACAGTGCATACGCCTTTAACTGATGAGACTAGGCATATGATCTCAGATAAAGAGTTTGGAATAATGAAAAAAGGCGTGCGGATTATCAATTGCGCCCGGGGTGGGATTATTGACGAATTGGCTTTAGTCAAAGCGCTTAAAGATGGCAAGGTGGCCGGTGCGGCTATGGACGTTTTTGAAAAAGAACCGCTGGCAGCCGATAGTGAACTTTTAAAGTTTGATAATGTAATTACAACTCCGCATTTAGGTGCTTCTACTGAAGAGGCGCAGGTTAATGTAGCAATTGAGGTTGCTGAGATTGTGCGTGATGCGCTCTTGGGGCGCGGAATTCGCAATGCTGCTAATTATCCATGCTTAGATGCAGAAGTCTGCAAAATTCTTAATCCTTATATTAATTTAGGAGAGAAAATCGGAATGTTTGCCGGGCAGTTAGTCGAAGGCAGGTTTGCTGAGGTAACCATAAGCTATAGTGGGCAAATTACTAAATATAATTTAAGCCCGGTAACTATGGCTTTAGTTAAAGGCCTGCTTACTCCGATATTAAAAGAAACTGTTAATTTTGTTAATGGCGTTTCGCTGCTTAAGGAAAGAGGAATAAAACTTTTAGAATCAAAGTTTGCGCAGGAAGGCGAATTTGTTAACCTTATTCAGTTAGATATTAAGACAGATAAGGAGACTAAATCGATTTTTGGCACGCTCTCTAGCAATAAACAGCCGCGAATTGTTAAGATTGATGATTATTATTTGGAATTGCATCCGGTTGGGCAAATGATTTTTATCCGTAATCTTGATAAGCCGGGGTTAATCGGTAATTTAGGAACCTTGATGGGTAAAAGCGGTATGAATATTGCCGCTATGGCTTTAGGCCGTAATAAACCAGGTGATAAAGCCATTAGTGTCTGGAGTATCGATAATCAGGTAGGTCCGGAAATTCAGGAAAAAATAAGAAAATTGGATAATGTTTTGACGGTAAAAGTAATCAAAATATGAAAAATATTAGAAGCATATTGCTTGTTTTAGTTTTTTTATTTTTAATGAGTAATTTTTTGTACGCTAAAGATATCACTATTGTCTATAGCGGGCAGACCCACGCTATGCTTTATACTTGCAGCTGCCCTATTGAGCGGGACGGCGGGATTGCTCGTCGAGCTTCCTTGATAAAGGAATTAAGAAAAAGCGATCCAAATCTTTTACTTTTAGATTGCGGTAGCTTTTCTGCCGGTGGTTTACTGGATGAATATACTCAAAGTGCCAAGCTGGATATGCAGCGGACACTGGTTAATTTCAAGGCACTGGAGCTTATGCGTTATGATGCCGTAGGCATTAGCTCTGATGAGTTTAATTTCGGCAAAGAATTTTTTTTAAAAATTTCCCGGACCGCTAATCCTGCTTTCTTAAGCGCTAATCTAGAATCAAGGCAGGTTATTCCCTATGTAATTAAGGATCTAAAAGGTATCAAGGTTGGGTTAGTCGGTTTGACTGGTCTGGCTGTCAGCCAAAAATCAGAAGGCATAAAGATAAGCGAACCTAAAAAAATCTCGGAATTAATCAGCCGTTTAAAACAAGAAGGGGCTCAAGTAATTGTTCTTTTGAGTACGCTGGGTGAGAAAGAAGACTTAAAGTTAATTTCTGAAGTTAAAGGTATTGATATACTTTTTGTCGGGCAAAATCCCTTAAAAGATGAGCCACTGACTAAGGTGGATTCTACTTTTATCTTGCGTCCGTTATGGCAAGGGCGTAAAATTGGTAAATTAACTTTAAAAATTAAAGATGGCCAGCTTACCGATTGTAAAACTGAAGAAATAAAAGTCTCGGAGAGATTTACTGATGACCCTCAGATATTATCAATTCTTCCGCGTTGTTATTCTGATGCTAATTGTAAGAAAGAAGGTTTTGCCGGTAATTGTGCAAATCCCGGTGATTTAAGTGCGCAGTGCGTATTTACCCGGCCAAACGAAATCAGCTTGCGTGTAATTACTGTAAAAGATTGCATTGTTTGTAATGAAGAGCCGGTAATTAATTTATTGAAAAAGAAATTTCCCGGGATAGTTGTGAAATATCTTTATTACCCGGATCTTGCTGTACAGGAATTAATTAAGGGCCTGCCGGTAGAAAGCTTGCCCGTTTATTTATTGGGTCAAGAAATTGAGAAAGAAGATAATTTTTATAGTATAAAGGATGATTTTATATTGGTTAAAGACAGCTATTTGCTTAAGCCTCAACTAAGCGGTTTAGCTTATTTTTTCAAACGGAATAAAAATGAAGGAAGTCTGGATTTATTTTTTAGTATATTTGAAAAAGATGCGGATAAACTCTTAAGCGCTACCGAGGACCTTAAGCCTAATTTGCATTTTTTAATAGTTGAAGATGCGCAAGGTTTTACTGCTAAGCATGGTGCTTTAGAAGTGGAAGAGTGTCTGCGCGGGGCGTGTGTGCAGAAATACTATCCCAAGGTATTCTGGAATTATTTAACCTGCCGATCTAAAAAAATCGATAGTTCTTATTGGGATGATTGCCTTAATGCAGCGCAATTGCCTGAGATTAGAACTTGTGCTAGGGGGCCTGAGGGCATAAAATTGCTTAAAGAAAATATCAGTTTAAGTAAAGAGCTGCAAATTATGTTTGGCCCAACTTATCTTTTGAATAATCAGGAGATTTTTTCTCTTCGGGATGTCCCGAAAAAAGAGGAACTTAAGAAAATAATTAAGAGGTGAATATGGATAAGAAACCAATAATTTATTTGCTGGATGTAACCAATCGGGACGGAGTTCAGACTTCACGGATCTGTCTATCTAAATTACAGAAAACCATGCTTAACTGGTATCTTGATCAGATGGGGGTTTCTCAGTCAGAATTTGGTTTTCCGCTTACCCGCCATGAAACAAATTATTTAAATGCTAATCTGGAACTGGTTAAATTAGGCGGATTTTCCAGAATCAGGCTCAGCGGTTGGCTGCGTGCGACCAAAGATGATGTCAGAACTGCTTTTAAATTGATCCCGGATTTAAAGTATTTAAATCTTTCTATTTCAACCAGTGATCAGATGATTGTGCATAAATTTAAAGGTAAGCTTGATCATCAGTCGATAATTCAGGAAATGCAGGAGGCGGTGCATGTGGCTTTAAAGTTAGGCGCAGAGTCAATTGGGGTAAATGCTGAGGATGCTTCGCGTACCAATCTGGATTATCTGATTGAATTTTCGCTTAAAGCAAAAGAAGCCGGTGCAAATAGGATTCGTTATTGTGATACCTTAGGGTGTGATACCCCTTTTAGTATTTATGAAAGAATTAAATTAGTGGCTGAAGCAGTGGGGTTGCCTATTGAAGTGCATTGTCATAATGATTTAGGCCTGGTAATAGCGAATTCAATTGCCGGAGCAAGAGCGGCAACTGACGCCGGAGTAGATTCGTATATTAATACTTGTGTTAACGGTATGGGGGAGCGGGCAGGAAACGCGGATTTGGTATCAGTTATTCTGGCGCTTAAATACGGTAAAGGAATGTCGGGATATTGCTTGGATGAAAAAGTAAATTTAAAGTTGGCCTGGAAAATTTGTAAATATGCATCTTATGCTTTCGGAGTGCCTATCCCGATTAATCAGCCGGGAGTTGGAGCAAATGCTTTTGCTCATGAATCCGGGATTCATGCTGATGGAGCGCTCAAGGATCGGCGTAATTATGAGCTTTATGATTATGAAGAGCTTGGCCGAGGCGAGCCGGAAATAATTGAGACGGGGAGAAAAATTACTGCCGGAGAATATTCCGGAATCAAAGGTTTCCGCAATGTTTATGAAAAATTAGAAGTAGTTTTTAAAGATGATGCCCAGGCTACGCGCATATTAGAATTAGTCAGGTATGCCAATGTCCACAATCAAAAACCTTTAGTTGACGATGAGTTAAATTTTATTGCCAAATATCCGGATATTGCCCATAAGATATTTACCATGACACCATAAAAAGGAAAAATAATGAATATAGTTTTAGTTGGTATGCAGTGGGGGGATGAGGGGAAAGGGAAAGTAATTGATATTCTTTCTCAAAAAGTAGATTATATCGTGCGTTACCAGGGGGGGAACAATGCCGGACATACGGTAGTTGTGGGAGATAAAGAGTATATTTTTCACCTCATACCTTCAGGCATATTGCATTCCGGTAAAATCTGCTGTATTGGCAATGGCGTAGTGATTGATCCGGAGGTTCTTTTACAAGAGCTGGGCAATTTGCGTAAAAACAATATTGATTTCGGCAAGCGTTTTAAAGTGTCTACTTTGGCGCATTTGATTATGCCTTATCATAAGAATTTAGATCAGTTGCGTGAAACCAGGAGAAAAAATAAAATCGGTACAACCGGCAGGGGGATTGGCCCTTGTTATGCGGATAAGATTAACCGTTGTGGTATCCGGATGATTGATTTATTAAATCCGGAAGTATTTAAAGATAAACTTAAGGATAACTTAAAAGAGAAAAACGAGATTTTCAAAAAAGTTTATCAGCATCCGGGTTTTAGTTTTCAGAAAATATACAGGCAGTATCTCGGGTATGCTAAATTATTCGCCCCGTATATTTGCGATACAGCCGGGCTGCTGAATCGGGCTACCGAAAATAAGGCTGATATTTTATTAGAAGGGGCACAAGGAACATTTTTGGATATTGATTTTGGCACCTATCCATTTGTTACGTCATCTTCGACAACTTCCGGCGGGGCATGTATTGGTTCAGGCATATCCCCGGTAAAAATTAATAAAGTTGTCGGGGTTTGTAAGGCTTACACTACCCGTGTTGGCGAAGGCCCATTTCCTACGGAGTTTGCAGAAGGATTTGGTAATTTTATGCGCGATAAAGGGAATGAATTCGGTTCGACAACCGGCAGGCCGCGCAGATGCGGTTGGTTTGACGGTGTAATCGCCAGGCAATCGGTTATGCTTAATGGGATAAGCGAGCTGGCAATTATGAAATTGGATGTTCTCGATGGATTGGATAAAATAAAGATTTGTACTGCCTATAAGTATAAGGGTAAGATAATTAAGGAATTTCCCTGTGATTTTGAGGTGTTAAGCAGGTCTACTCCGATTTATAAAGAGATGGCAGGTTGGCCGTTAGACCAGGAAAATAAGCCAAGTTCTTTTAAACAGCTGCATCCTAATGCGCAGGCCTATCTTCTAGAGTTACAAAAACTGCTTGGAGTAAAAATAACTATGGTTTCTATCGGCTCCGCCAGAAAAGCTACTATTTTTATCTAAGTACTTGAAGACAAAGTACTTGACTATAAATATCAGGTGTGTTATATTTAATTTTAATAATTTAGCAAAAGTCAAAAGGAGAGGTAAGATGAAGAATAAGTTTTTTAAAATCGCTTTAGCCTTGTTTATTTCTTTTAGTTTAGCCGGATGCACCTTTATTTTCCAAAAAGGCAGGCGTTCGGATCTTCAGAAGATAGATGAATTGAATGCACAGTTGGATGAACTTTCCCGTTCAAAGGGATTATTGGAACAGAAGCTGGGACAGGAGATAAATGACAAACAAATAAAACTTCAGATGATGGAAAAAGGTTTAGTCATTACCGTCGTCGGAGATCTCTTATTTGATTCCGGGAAAACTAAAATTAAGTCTGAGGCTTATCCTTTATTAGACAAAGTTTCCGCTGTGTTAAAAGATAATATGGCACAGTTTAATATCGGTATCGAAGGGCATACTGATAATATTCCGATTAAGGTTTCCGGTTGGAAATCAAATTGGGAACTTTCCACTAGCCGTGCTTTAAGCGTATTACATTATTTAGCCAATGACCAGGGGATTTCTCCTGAGAGGTTATCTGCGATTGGTTACGGTGAATATCGTCCGGTTGCTTCCAATGAAACTAAATCTGGGCGTAAACAGAATCGCAGGGTAGAGATAGTCATACTGCCTAATGTTACTAAAATTAAAGGCGATGCTTCTGAGCCATCGGAATCAAAAGAACTTCAGCCTGAATTAAAAGAACCTCAGGAAAATCTTAAATAAGAAAAGGCTTAAATGTTTGAAAATTTAAAAAGTCGCGTTGTAATAGTCTTAGGGATATTGTTAGTATTATTTTTCTTTTCGACGCTTAGTTCATGTAATAGCGCTATGCGTCAGAAAACGGCTCGTGATAAAGAGATGGCTGCGCGCCTTGTTTTGGAAGAAAAAGTTAATAAGTTTTCCCAGGACCGGGCAGTTCTAGAAGAAAAAGCTAAAGCTAAAGAAAAAGAGGTATCGGAATTAAAAATTACGCTTGAAAATGTAAATAAATCTTTGATCCAGGAGCAGATGGTTAATCAAAGTTTAAAAGATGAGCTGCAAAAGGTAGCTAAGCTTAAAGAAACCTTAGAAAATGATTCGAAGTCCAAGGACGATGGGAAAAAATTTAAAAAATGAAATAAGGAGGGGCAGAAAGTCGCAGGAGAACGTTTTTAGTTAAGGGGAGAGAATCCCCTTTTTTATTGGAGGGAGGTAAGGTGAAAAAAATACTAAAGAATCTGAAGGGGAATCTCAAAAAAATTATTTCTAAGGTAGGTTCTAAAGCTAAAGCCAAGATTAAGAAGGTTGGTACCTCTAGGAAAAAAGTAAATGACCAAATTCAGAATGAAATTCCGAGTTTTCACGAAACCGCTATCGCCAATACAAAATTTTCTCATTCGGAAAATGCTGGTATTAAGCGTGCTATGCCGCAGGAGCTTCCATCTTTTTATGATCAAGATAAAATTGTCCTATTGGTCCGTGATCCTCACTGGCTGCATACCTACTGGGAGTTAAGAACTCAAACCTTTGAAACTGTAAAGAATAAATTGGGTAATGATTTCAATCATTCTAAAAAAGTTTTAAGAGTTTATGACGTTAGCAATATCATGTTTAATGGTTCTAATGCTAACAGCTTTTTTGATATTGTAGTTAACGATTTTGCTAATAGCTGGTATATTGAGACAGCAGGCTCAGGCAGGTCCTGGTGTGTAGATTTAGGTTTAATGCTGTCTGATGGCAGGTTTATTACGATAATTCGCTCGAATGTCGTAACTACCCCTTTAGACGGGCCTTCTTGGGTGACAGATGAGGAATGGATGATTCCTGACGAAATGTTTGCCAGGCTTTATGGAATGGGTTTTGGCCTAGGTAAAACTTCTCCGGTTGGCGGTGCTTGGCAGGAACGCATAAAGCAAGGATTATTCAGTTCAGGATTATCTTCAAGCCCGGTGAAAAAAGAAGTTAAGGAAAGAAGTTTTTGGTTAAAAGTCGACTGCGAGTTAATTGTTTATGGGGCAACCGAGCCGGATGCAAAAGTAACAGTACAAGGCGCACCGATTAAGTTAAGACCGGATGGTACTTTTACCTTACGTTATTATTTGCCTGACGGAAAACAAATAATTCCAGTCAAGGCAGTTTCAGCGGATAATGTCGAAGAACGTACTATTACTCCAATTGTAGTTCGAGAAACCAAATAAAAACTATGCTTAAAGGATACCTCTGTTTAGTTTTACATGGTCATTTGCCGTTTGTGCGCCATCCGGAACATGAAAATTTTCTGGAAGAAGATTGGCTTTATGAAGCAATTACCGAAACCTATGTTCCCTTAATTTCTGTCTACGAAGGGCTTGTTCGTGATGGAATAGATTTCCGCATCACTATGACTTTAAGCCCTACGCTCATTTCCATGCTCGCTGATCCCTTGTTAGAAGAGCGTTACTTAAAGCATATAAATAAACTTATTGAATTATCTCAAAAAGAGATCGAGAGAACCAAGTGGCAGCCGGATTTTAAGAATTTGGCGATAATGTACTTCAATAAATTTGTGCATGCGCGGGATACTTTCTTAAAATATAATTGTAACCTGAGCCTGGCATTTAAGAGATTTCAGGATTTAGGAAAACTGGAGATAATTACCTGTGGTGCTACGCATGGATTTTTTCCGTTGATGGATGTTTGCCGGGATTCGGTGCGTGCACAGGTTAATGTGGCAGCTAATCATTATTATGATACTTTTGGCAGGAGGCCACAGGGTATTTGGCTACCGGAATGCGGGTATTGCCCGGGCCATGATGAGATTCTAAAAAATGCAGGTATTCGTTATTTTTTAACTGATTCTCATGGGCTCCTCCATGGTACACCCCGCCCTAAATACGGAGTATTTGCTCCGGTTTATTGTAAGGGTACCGGGGTGGCTGCGTTTGGGCGTGATTTAGAATCTTCAAAACAGGTTTGGTCTTCTATTGAGGGCTATCCTGGTGATTATAACTATCGGGAATTTTACCGTGATATTGGTTTTGATTTGGAATTTGATTATATTAAGCCCTATATTCATCCTGATGGGGTGCGTATTAATACCGGGATGAAATATTACCGTATTACCGGTACAGACAATCATAAAGAGCCTTATATTCAAGAGCGGGCAAGAGAACGTTCAGCAGAGCATGCCGGTAATTTCATGTTTAACCGTCAGAAACAGGCGCATTATCTTAATGATTTGATGGGTAAGCCTCCGATTATTGTTTCTCCTTATGATGCTGAGCTTTTTGGTCATTGGTGGTATGAGGGCCCGATGTGGCTTGATTTTTTATTTCGTAAAATAGCCTGTGACCAGGATGAAATCCGTATGATTACTCCTTCTGAATATTTAAACCAGAATCCGCGTAATCAGGTCATTACTCCATCGTTATCTAGCTGGGGGTATAAAGGTTATTCGGAGATGTGGCTGCAGGGTACAAATGATTGGATCTATCGTCATTTGCATGTAGCTTCAGAACGGATGAGCGAATTGGCCAAGAATTTCCCGGGAGCTCAGGGGTTATCCCTCCGGGCTTTAAATCAGGCTTTGCGCGAATTATTATTGGCACAGAGTTCGGATTGGGGATTTATCTTGGGTACCGGTACACATACTAGCTATGCGATACGCCGCACTAAAGACCATCTCTTAAGATTTAACAAGATTTACGAAGATGTTAAGTCTAATAATATTGACGAGAGCTGGTTAGCTGATATTGAACATAAAGACAACCTCTTCCCGAATATAGATTACCATCTACATCGGTAATATGCAGAATAATTCCAATATCCCCAAGCATGTGGCTTTCATTCTGGATGGTAACGGCCGTTGGGCAAAAGCCAGAGGCCTGAATCGTACTGCCGGGCATCGTAAGGGTGCGGATCGGGTAAAAGAAATTATTCGTGGTGCAGGTTCATTGGGTATTGAAATAGTAACGTTTTTTGCTTTCTCAACCGAGAATTGGTCTCGGCCAAAAACCGAAGTAAATGTTTTGATGCGTTATTTAGATAGTTTCTTGAGCAAAGAAATTAAACACCTGCAAGAAAATAATGTGCGTTTTTTGTCAATTGGCCGTACTTATCCGGTACCTAAGTATCTCCAAGCCAGGATAAAAAAAACAGAAGAGGAGACGGCAAGCAATACCGGTTTGCTGGTTGTTTTAGCTTTGAATTATGGGGGCCGGCAGGAGATCGTGGATGCGGCAAAGAAATTTGGTAAAGATGTGTTAGCGGGAAAAATCAATCCGGAAAATCTGGATGAGGAAAAATTCCGGGGTTATTTTTATGCTGCTAGTATTCCCGATCCGGATTTACTAATTCGCACCAGCAATCAAATGCGCATTAGTAACTTTTTGCTTTGGCAGCTTTCTTATTCCGAGTTTTATTTTTCGCATAAATATTGGCCGGATTTTGGTATGGATGAGTTAAAAGATGCTATTAAAGAATATCAGAGAAGGGAAAGAAGATTTGGAGGCATAAATGTTAATTAAGAGGATAATCAGTTCTTTCATGCTTATTAGCATTATCTGCAGTGTAATCTTTTTTGATTGGTTATGCGGTTTAGTAGTTACTATTTTTATTATTGGAGGCTTGTATGAATACTTTCTGATGCTTGAAAAGAAAGGGATCAAAATTTATAAATATTTTGGTATTGGCATGGGGGCGGTCATTCCCTTATCGATTATGCTTAGGTTCGAACCGACCAAAAATTGGGAGTTACTTTTTATTGTTTTGGCTTTATTTTTTCTTATCCTTATGCAATTTAAACGCAGGGATAATTCCGGGGTAATTGTCGATATTTCAACTACTCTTTTTGGCATTCTTTATGTTTCCTGGTTTTTTAGTTTTCTTATAAAAATAAGGTATTTGCACGGTGGGCTAGGGTTTTTGGCCAGTTTGTTATTAATTACAAAATTGGGGGATATCGGTGCATTTTTAGTGGGTAGCCGATGGGGCAAGCATCTATTAATATCGCGAATCAGCCCGAATAAAACAGTGGAAGGGGCCTTAGGAAGTTTAGTTTTTAGTATTTTCGGAGCGTTGGCCTGTAAATCGTTTTTGCCATTCAATAATGCCCAACTATTATTAATTGCAATTTGTTTGAATATTTTAGGCCAATTAGGAGATCTTTCAGAGTCTTTACTTAAGAGGGATTGTCAGGTTAAGGATTCAGGGAGGATATTTCCAGGTATGGGCGGAGTATTGGATGAAATTGACAGCTTATTGTTTACCGCCCCGGTATTTTATTTTATCTTAGCTCGATTATAATTATGAAGAAAATTGCGGTTTTAGGTTCAAGCGGTTCTATTGGCCAGAATACTCTGGCGGTTGTCAAGAGCTTAGCTGGAAAATTTAAGGTTGAGGCTTTAAGCGTTAATTCCGATATTGTTAAATTAAAACAACAAATAGACGAATTCCATCCGCGTTTAGTATGCGTAAGAGATAAGCAGAGCGCTTATAAGTTAAAATCTGCCGTTGGTTCAAAAGTAAAAATTTTCTGTGGCGATGAAGGCTTGGCTGAGTTGGTTAAAGATAAGCAGATAGAACAAGTGATGCTTGCTATCTCCGGATCTGCTGCCCTTACGCCGTTGATTAGCGCAATTAAGGCAAGTAAAGACATCGCTTTAGCTAATAAAGAGGCAATAGTTATGGCTGGGCCGATAATTATGCGCTTAGCCGAAAAATATAAGGTTAAGATATTACCGGTTGACAGCGAGCAATCAGCTATCTGGCAGTGCTTAGGCGGATCCAGCCAAGATAATGTCAGGCGGGTATATTTGACTGCTTCCGGAGGCTCGTTGAGAGACTTGCCGAGAAACAAGTTTAAGCAGGTAACTATAGAAAAAGTATTGCAACATCCACGCTGGAAGATGGGCAGGAAGATTACGGTAGATTCAGCGACTTTAATGAACAAGGGGCTTGAACTGCTCGAGGCAATGTTTTTATTTAATTTGAGAGTAGAGAAAATAAGCGTATTGATTCATCCGGAGGCTTTTATTCATTCGATGGTTGAATTTAATGATGGGGTGATTATGGCCCAGCTTTCAATTACAGATATGCGTATACCTATTCAGTATGCCTTATCATATCCGGAACGTCTGTCTAGTCCGCTTTCCGGGATTGATTTTTATCGTTTGAGTAAGCTGCATTTTGCCAAACCGGACTTAAAAAAATTTCCTTGTTTAGGGCTTGCTTATCAGGCGGCTAGAGATTTAGGAACCATGCCGGCGGTATTAAATGCAGCTAATGAAGAAAGCGTTAATCATTTTTTAAATAAGCGAATTAATTTTTTAACCATACCAAAAATAGTGGATAAGGTAATGCGGCGCCATATAAAAAGTGCTAATCCTAGCTTTAAAGATATACTTTCTGCTGATGCTTGGGCCAGAGAGGAAGTTGCGCGCTTTGCGTATTAACCTTAATTAAAGATGATCCCGATAATTATTTTCATTTTAATTTTAAGCTTACTTATTATCGTACACGAATTTGGCCATTTTATTGCTGCGCGTAAAAATGGCGTACGGGTAGAGCAATTTTCATTAGGTTTTGGGCCGCAGATTTTTAAGAAAAAATTTGGTGATACTGAATTTAGTATAAGCCTTATTCCTTTAGGCGGCTATGTTAAGATGTCCGGGGACAGTCAATCAGATTATAAAGGATTAGATTATGAGTATTTTTCAAAATCACCCGGGAAAAGATTCCAGATTATTTTTTTGGGCCCGTTTTTAAATTATCTTCTGGGGTTTTTATTTTTCTGGTTTATTCTTTTTATCGGTTATCCCAGCCTGACCACCAAAGTCGGAGGATTAATTGATGGCTATGGCGCTCAAGAAGCCGGCCTTAAGGTTGGCGATAAGATTATCTCAGTTGGCGGTAAGCAAGTTTATTTCTGGGATGATCTCCAGAGCAGGATACAGGAAAGTAAATCTAATCCCAGCGTAGGAGTCAGTGTTTTGCGCAATAATCAAGAATTAAAATTTAATGTCTTGCTTAAAAATAAAGTTTTTGATGATCAGTCGGGTAAAAAACGTGCTTTAGGAATTATTGGGATTTCTCCTTTTGACGAAATAGTTGAAGTAAAACATGGTTTTTTTGAATCGGCGTATTTGGGCATGCAAAAAACTATTAATTTAACTGTTATAACTTATCAGGGTTTATGGGGTTTGATCAGCGGAAAGATGTCAATGCGTGAATCTATGACCGGGCCGTTAGGGATATTCTTTATTACATCTAAGGCGGCAAAATTAGGATTAATCGCAGTAATGCACTTGATTGCAGTATTAAGCGTAAGTTTAGCAATTTTTAATCTTTTGCCGTTTCCGATTTTAGATGGCGGGCATTTATTTTTATTGGGGCTAGAGAAATTAAGAAAAAAAGCGTTGGGGGTTAAAACGGAAGAGGTAATTGGTAACATTGGTTTTACGCTTTTAATTAGCCTGACAATATTTGTTACTTATAATGATATCTTGCGGCTTTATGGAGATAAGATCAGTAAATTAATTACTAAATAATATGGAAATCAAGCGAAGAAAATCCCGGGTAGTTAAAATTGGCAAGGTTTTAATCGGTGCAGGAAATCCGGTTGCTGTTCAATCGATGGCCAAAACAAAGACTTCCGATATTGATGGTACGGTCGAGCAAATTAAACGTTTGGAATTAGCCGGTTGCCAAATAATTCGCTTGGCGATTAAGGATCAGTCGGATGCTGAAGCCTTAAAACAGATTAAGCCTCAAGTGGCAATTCCTTTGGTTGCGGATATTCATTTCTCTTACCGTTTAGCAATTACTGCGATTGAAAATGGGGTTGATAAAATTAGGTTAAATCCGGGTAATATTGATAATCTTAAGCAGATTGAGATGGTTGTCTGTGCGTTAAAGGCCGCTAAGATTCCTTTGCGTATCGGCCTTAACAGTGGTTCGGTCAAAGATACCGGTCCGAGGAAATCATTAATGACTGATAAGCTAGTCTCTGCCTGCCTGGGTTATGTTAAAATGATTGAGAAATTGAAGTTTAATAATTTGGTAATTTCGCTTAAGGCCAACAATGTTTTGGATACAATCGAAAGTTACCGCAAGATAGCCAGGCTTTGTGATTATCCTTTGCATTTAGGAGTTACTGCTACAGGTGCTCCTTACGGCGGCATCATTAAGTCTAGTGTCGCAATCGGTGCTTTACTACTAGAGGGTATTGGTGATACAATAAGGGTATCGCTTACGGATGATCCGGTTGAAGAGGTAAAAGCAGCCAAATGTATTTTGGAATCTTTGGGCCTGCGGAATCGGGGCATTCAGATAATCAGTTGCCCTACTTGCGGCCGTTGTGAAGTAAACTTGATTAATATAGTTAAAGAGTTAGAAGATAAAATAGCCGTACAAGAACATAAAAGGACAGCGTATCCTTTAAAAGTAGCAGTTATGGGTTGTGTAGTTAATGGCCCGGGGGAAGCCAAAGAAGCAGATTTGGGAATTGCTTTTGGTAGAGACCAGGGGATATTATTTTCAAAAGGAAAGATAGTTAGAAAAGTATTGGCTAAAGATTGTGTGCGTGTTTTATTGCGGGAGCTTAAATTAAACACCTCGCGTTGATATCTAACCGTAGTTAATAAGTGTTTTTCGGTGTGCCTTTATAGGCAAGGAGGCAGGATGCAGCATACATTAAAAAATAGGGTGCGTGAAGATTTTATTGCGAAATACAGTTATATTTTGCAAAAAAGTTCCGGAGACAAAGTCGAGGTGGCAACGGTAGTTAGAAATATCCTGGAGGGGATTTTAAGCCAGCCGCGAGGCTCGCTCAAAGATCAGGATCGGACAAATATTATTAACGAACTGGTTGATGAATTCTCAGGGTTTGGGCCGATTGAGAGATTAATGATGGACCCGGATATTACTGAAATTATGATTAATGGTACACAGAATGTATATATAGAAAAACAAGGGAAGAAGCAGCTAACGGATATTAAGTTTGATAGTGATCAGCAATTGATGTATATCATTCAAAAAATTTTAGCGCCAACCAGAAGGAGGGTTGATGAAGTAGTTCCCTATACGGATGTTTGCCTTCCGGATGGTTCGCGTGTGAATATTATTATCCCTCCCTTAGCTTTAGACGGGCCGACAATAACTATTCGCAAATTCCTTAAAAAAATTGTCAAAGCTGAACATCTTATTGAATTAGGGACTCTGGATAGAAGAATGGCGGATTTTTTGATAGCCTGTATTAAGGGCAAGATTAATATTATATTCGCTGGTGCTACGGGAAGCGGAAAAACTACTACTGTTGGAGTATTCTCCAGCTATATTGATAATGACGAACGTACCATTACTATCGAAGATACAGCTGAGCTGCATTTAGCTCAAGATCATGTTGTCAGGCTCGAGACAAAGCCTTCTAATATTGAAGGAAAGGGCGAGATTACTATCCGGGATATTTTTCGTAATACCTTGCGTATGCGCCCGCAGAGAATTATTTTAGGTGAAATTAGAAGTGCTGAAGCTTTGGATATGCTTCAGGCAATGTGCTCAGGGCATAATGGGGCTCTTTCAGTTATTCATGCTAACACTCCTCAAGAAGTTTTGTACCGTTTGGAGACAATGATTCTTATGTCCGGGGTACCGATAACTTTGGAGGCAATACATCGTCAGATTGCTGAAAGCTTGCATTTAATTATTCAGCAAGATCAACTTGCTGACGGGACGCGTAAAATTACACGTATTACCCAGGTTCATGGATTAAAAAACGGCTGGGTGAATTTGGAAGATATTTTTTTCTACGAGATTAGCAATGTTGTTGAGGGCGGGAAGGTTTATGGCCGTTTCAAAGCTACAGGAATAGAGCCGGCATTTTATCCTCTTTTTGTTAAACGAGGAGTAAACTTGCCCAAAGAAATTTTTAAAAAGGATTAGTATGTTTTGGTCAAAAGTTTTTATTCCGACGTTAAAAGAAACACCTAAAGAGGCAGAGTCAATAAGCCATCAATTGTTGCTGCGTGCAGGTTTTGTGCGGATGCTGATGGCTGGAGCTTATACTTATCTTCCTTTAGGTTTGCGAGTTTTAGAAAAAATTCAGGAAATAATCCGCCAGGAGATGAATGCTTGCGGGGCCAGTGAATTGCTGCTGCCGGCTTTACATCCGCTTGAGCTTTGGCAGAAAACGGGCCGGGATAATGATTTAGGCGAAGTAATGTTGAAACTTAAAGATCGTCGCGGGAGATCTATCTGCCTGGGTCCGACGCATGAAGAAGTAATTACGGATTTAGTAAAAAATAATATTTCTAGTTACCGGCAGTTGCCTCTGGTTTTATACCAAATCCAGACAAAATTCCGCGATGAGATGCGGCCGCGTTTTGGATTAATCCGTGCGTGCGAATTTATTATGAAGGACGCTTACAGTTTTGACCAGGATGAGGTAGGTTTAGATAAAAATTATCAGTTAATGTTTGAGGCCTATAAGCGGATATTTGCCAGGTGTGGTTTAGAGGTTTTAATTACTGAAGCAGATTCTGGTGTTATGGGGGGAAAAGTTTCCCATGAGTTTATGGCCGCAGCTGCACTTGGTGAAGATATAGTTTTGCGTTGTCCGAAATGTAAGTCGGCCAAGGCTTTTAAAGAGAATAATAATTCTTGCCCTAAATGCCAGGCAGAGATGGAGAAAGTTAATACTATTGAAGTCGGGCATATATTTAAACTCGGTTTAAAATATAGCCAGGCAATGCAGGCAAATTTTTCTGATATTTCAGGCCAGCTTAAGCCGGTAGTTATGGGTTGTTATGGAATCGGCGTATCGCGCTTGATTTCTACAATTATTGAACAAAATAATGACGCTAATGGAATTATTTGGCCGAAAGAAGTTGCTCCTTTTCAAATTATGATTTTACCTTTGGATGTGACTAATTCCAGGGTGATGGAGGAGTCAATGTATCTTTACCGGCAGATCAATAATGCTGGTTTTTCAGTGCTTTTGGATGATCGCGATGAGCGGGCTGGCGTAAAATTCAAGGATGCTGAGCTCATTGGCATACCTTTGAGTATTGTTGTTGGTAAAAAAAATATTGAAGAAAATAATATAGAATTGAGAATCCGCAAGGATAAAGTAACTAAGCTTGTACCCAAAGAAGAATTAATCGAATTTGTTACCAAATTTAGTTCATAAATATTGAAAATAAATGGCTATGGATAATCATTTACAAACTGCTAAAGATGACATTATAAGGAAGCTTGCTTTGCGCGAAGATGAGTTTAAGTCCAGCCTCGCTCAAGGCGATCGTCTTGGTTTTCAGCGCATGATCGAAGCTGCTTTTAGGTCTGTGGTTAGAGAAAACAGGATTTCTTTTAATCGGGAAGAGCAGGATGAAGTTTTAAGTGAAGTCATAACTTATTTTATAGGATTTGGCCCAATTGAGATTTTACTTAAAGATCCGGATGTTACTGAAATCATGATCAACGGGCCAAGCCAAGTGTACGTTGAGCGTAAAGGGAATTTAGAATTAACGGATATCACTTTTGAAAATGAAGCTCAGGTTGCGCATATTATTGAAAAGATAATTTCGCCTATGGGTAGAAGGATTTCTGAGTTTGAGCCTTTTGTTGATGCTAGGCTTAAGGATGGTTCGCGGGTTAATATTGTCAGGTCTCCGGTCTCCAGGATTGGCCCGGTTCTGACTATTAGAAAATTTTCTTACCGTGTTTTACGTGCCGAGGATCTTATTAAGCTTGGAAGCCTTACTTCTTTAGCTGCGCAATTTCTCAAAGCTTGTGTAATAGCTAGGATAAATATAATAATAGCCGGAGGTGCCGGAACAGGCAAGACTACTCTTTTGAATGCTTTGATCGATTTTATTCCGGAGAATGAAAGGCTGATTACTATTGAAGATACCCGGGAGTTAATTGTTTCAAGGAAACATGTCGTTCCAATGGAGACCAGGCCTTTTAATATCGAAGGCAAGGGTGAGATTAGTATAAGAGATTTATTTAAGAATGCTTTACATATGCGTCCGGATAGAGTCATTGCCGGTGAAGTCAGGGGGGATGAAGTATTAGATATGATCCAGGCGATGAATTCCGGCCATGAAGGTTCAATGACTACTTTGCATGCCAGTTCGCCGGTAGAGGCTCTAGATCGCCTTGAGATTTTAACTTTAATGGGCAGCAGTAATAATATATCAAGTGAAGTAGCCCGGAGGCAGATTGTTGGTGCAGTGGATATGGTTGTTTACTTAACTAGATTTCCGGACGGTTCAAGAAGAGTTACTCAAATTAGTGAAGTGGCGAAATCCAAAGAATATTCTGTGCAGGATATTTTTGTTTATGATGATAATTCTAAAGCCCTTAAAGCTACAAATATTAAGCCTCACTTTGCTAATAAGCTAAAGAAGTCAGCTAATTATGTAATGCAAGATTAGAACAGAGGAACGGTTTTGGATAAAGAAGAGTTAGTGTTTAAGCTAAATGAGTTGATCAATGCCTGCCTTATTGATAATGGTAGTGAGTTGATTGATTTAATTTGCAGGTTTGAAGGTAAAAATTTAATTATTAAGATTTTTGCGGATAAGCTGGAAGGCAAGATAACTTTAGGAGAATGTGCTTTGCTTAACCGTAAAATTAAACAGGCACTGGAAGAGAAGAATCTGATTGTGGTTGATTATATTTTGGAAGTTTCTTCTCCCGGGTTAGATCGCGTTCTTAAAACCGAAAAGGATTTTGCGCACTGTTTAAATCAAGAGGCTGTATTTTATTTAAATGATTTGGTCTTGGGGAAGCTTCAATGGCAGGGGATAATTAACAGAGTAGGCAGTCAAAGCGTTTTTATTTCTAATTTGCAAGAAGTTTTAGAAATCCCATTAATAAAAATAAATAAGGCACAATTAATAATACAAAAATAACTGGTAGGCACCTCGCGCTAAATGGAATTGCGCAGTGTTCTCCACGCGGAGGAAGAAAAAAATGAGTCAGGAATTATTAGCGATTATTGAGCAGATTGAACGTGAAAAAGGGATTAAAAAGGAAATTATGCTTGAAGCAGTTGAAACCGCTATGCTTAGCGCTGCGAAGAGAGTGATTGATTTAAAGCCCGATGAAGAGTTTAAGGTCCAGATTGACCGGGAAACCGGGGAAATCCATGCCTTTCGTAACAATGAACCGTTTACAAATATTGATTTTGGCCGTATTGCGGCATCTACTGCCCGTCAGGTAATTATTCAAAAGATGCGCGAAGCAGAGAAAGATGTAGTTTACGGGGAATTTCAGAGCCGGGTTGGAGAAATTGTTAGTGGTACAGTTTATCGTTTTGAAAAAGGGAATGTCATAGTAGACCTTTTGGGTAAAGCTGAAGGAGTTTTGCTTAAGCGCGAACAATCGCCTAAAGAAGAATTTAAGCAGGGCCAGCGTATCCGTGCATATGTGGTCGAGGTTAAGAAAGATATTAAAGGTTTGCAAATTATTTTATCACGCGCTCATCCTAATTTGGTTAAAGAGTTGTTTGAGTTAGAGGTTCCTGAAATTTATGAGGGCATTGTAGAAATTAGAGGTATAACCCGCCAGGCAGGTGAGCGTACTAAAATTTCAGTCTATTCAAAGAATGAAAAAGTTGATGCGGTGGGTGCTTGTGTTGGTATGCGGGGTAACCGGGTAAGGAATATCGTTAACGAGCTGCAGGGAGAAAAAATTGATATAGTGCGTTTTAATGATGATGTGCGTGAATATATTAAAGCCGCACTTTCTCCGGCGAAGATTTCAGAGATAAAATTAGACAGGGAAAAAAACAAGGCTGAAGTTATTGTTGATGATGATCAGCTTTCTTTAAGTATTGGTAAACATGGGCAGAATGTCCGCTTGGCTTCCCGGCTGGTTGGCTGGGAGTTGGATATACGCACTAAAAGTATGATTGCCGCCGAAGCGTTAAGCGGAGAAAAAAAAGAGGTTGCTGCATCTGAACCAGATGCAGAAGTTAAGTTAGATGGATCCAAGGTAAAGAAAGTCAAAAAAGTAATTAAAAAGGAAACGAAAAAAGTAATTAAAAAGGAAGCTAAAAAAGGTGAATCTTCCCTAGAAGACCTTTCCGGGGTTGGATCGAAAATTATTGAAAGTTTGAAAGAAGCGGGAATTAAAAGTATAAACGATATAATTCAAGCTCAAGCAGAAGGGTTGATTGCCATTAAAGGCATTGGTGAAAAGAAGGCAGAAAAAATTATTGCGGAAGCAAAAAAATTAATATAATTTTGTAATTTAAGACGGAGAAGCCATGCAAAAGGTGAAAAAAGAGAAAACAGCTGTAAAGAAAATAGTTAAGCCTAAAGAGAAACTAAAGGTTAAAACTAAAAAAGCTTCTGCTGGAGCCAGCGTCTTAAAATCTAAAACTTCGGTTAAGTTACTTAAGCCAAAGGCGGAGTTAATAGTCAAAGTAAAGAAGGAAGCTAAGCCGGTAACTAAACATGAGCCAAAGGTAGAAAATAAACCTGAGGTTAAGAAGCACGGGTTTAAGCTTGAAGTCAAGCCGGAAGTTAAGGTGGAAATTAAACCTGTGGTTAAAGAAGAAGTTAAATCTGAAGTCAGGCCGGAAATTAAGGTAGAAGCTAGAGTGGAAGTCAAGCCGGAAGTTAAGCCTGTAGTTAAAGCTGTGCATAAGCCAATAGTTCAGTCTCCAGTTGAGGATAAGCCTGTGGTTTTGGCTAAAGGAAGTCAAGCTGCTGTTCTGCAACCTGAAATTGTCTTACCCGTTGTTCCAATCGTTCTCTCAGGTAAAGAAATTGAGCTTGAGCTTCCGATTACCGTAAAAGATTTGGCAATAAAATTACAAGAAAAGTCATCAGTACTCATTAAGAATCTTATGGGTATGGGGGTTATGCTGGGTATTAATCAGATTTTGGATGAAGCTGCTCTGAATAAGGTGTGTTTAAAATATAATCTTCGGGTTAAAAAAGCTCCCGGTGTCGAAGAAATAGCATTAGAAGAGCACAAGAAAATCGATACCTTTGAAAAACTTAAAAACCGTTCACCGATTGTTACTTTTATGGGGCATGTTGACCATGGTAAGACCTCTTTACTAGATGCAATACGTAAAACTAAAGTTACTGAGGGAGAGCATGGAGGGATTACCCAGCATATCGGTGCTTATCGGGTTAGCTTTGCACAGGGTGAAATTACATTTCTAGATACACCTGGCCATGAGGCATTTACGGCTATGCGTGCTAGAGGCGCACGAATAACTGACATCGTAGTTTTAGTAGTAGCTGCTGATGATGGGATTATGCCGCAGACTCAAGAAGCGATTGACCATGCCCGGGCAGCCGGCGTAACCATTATAGTCGCGATAAATAAAATTGATAAAACCGGGGTAAATATTGATACAGTTAAAAAACAATTATCGCAAGCAGGATTGGCTGCTGAAGATTGGGGTGGTAAAACTATTACCGTACCTGTTTCTGCTAAAACTGGCCAGGGAATTGATGTTTTGCTTGAAATGATTTTACTCCAGGCAGAAATGCTGGAGTTAAAGGCAAATCCTGATCGGTTGGCCAGAGGAGTGGTTATTGAATCGAGGATGGCTAAGGGAAGGGGCCCGGTATCTACGCTGCTTGTGCAGAATGGTACATTAACTCTTAACCAAAATATAATTGTAGGTAATTTGTATGGGAAGATTCGGGCGATGTTTAATGACCTGGGGCAAGGAGTGACGTCGGTTGGTCCGGCAACTCCGGTTGAGGTTTTGGGAATAAATGGTATTTCTAATGTGGGCGAGCAGTTTTTTGTGATTGAAGATGAAAAACAAGCTAAGAATTTAATTCAAGCCCGCGTAGAAAAAGATAAACAGCAGCAGATAAAAGAAGTTAAGAGAGTAAGCTTGGAAGAGTTGCATGCTCAAATTGCAGCCGGCGAGATTAAAGAGTTAAAATTAATTATTAAGGCCGATGTCCAGGGCTCATTGGAAGCAATTAAGGATACTATCGATAAGTTGAATGTTTCTGAAATCAAGGTAAATATAATTCACATGGGCGCAGGGAATATTAATACTTCGGATGCAGTCTTGGCTATGGCTTCCGATGCATTGATTTTAGGGTTTAATGTCCTTGTTGATGAACCGGCTAAAGAGTTAGTTTCCAAAGAAGGCATCGATGTAAAAACATATAGTATTATTTATGAACTGGCCAATGATATAAAAGCGGCTGTAGAGGGGATGCTCGAGCCGGAATTAAAGAAGATATTCTTAGGTAAAGCCGAAGTAAGAAAGATGTTCAAGCTTTCTCGGTCAGGCTTGATTGCCGGTTGCATAATAACTAAAGGTAAAATTCACCGTAATTGCATGGTTATAGTTATGCGTAATGGCGCGAAAGCTTTTGAAGGCAAGCTTTCAAGTTTAAAACGCTTTAAGGATGATGTGCGTGAAGTTGGTGAGGGATTTGAGTGCGGTATAGCCATCGGAGGTTTTGATCAGCTGATGGAAGGGGATACTATTGAAGCTTATGATGTGCAAAAAATAGCTAGAAAGCTATAATCTTTAAGTTTCGGGTTTAGTTTATATTTAGGATAAAATATGCATAGAAAACGAATATTGAGTGGTATGCGGCCTACGGGAAAGCTGCATTTAGGCCATTTAGTTGGGGCTTTATCTAATTGGGTAAAGCTTCAGGATGAATATGACTGTTATTTTATGGTTGCCGATTGGCATGCCCTGATGTCAGAGTATGAAAATCCCGTAAACCTTAAAGAAAACATATTGGATAATGTTGTTGATTGGCTTGCTTGTGGTGTTGATCCTAAAAAATCAAATATTTTTATTCAATCGCAGGTACCGGAACATTTGGAACTTTATTTTATCCTTTCTTTAGTTACTCCATTAGGGCTTCTTGAGCGATGCCCTACTTATAAAGAGCAATTACGTGAAGTATCAAATCGTGACTTAAGTACTTATGCTTTTTTGGGCTATCCGGTTTTACAAGCCGCCGATATTTTGCTTTATAAAGCAGATACTGTGCCGGTTGGCCAGGACCAATTGCCGCATTTGGAACTGGCTCGTCAGATTGTGCGTAAATTTAATCATCTTTATAAGACTGATTGTTTAATTGAGCCAGAGGCTTTGCTTACTAAAAATATGCGTCTTTTAGGTTTAGACGGCCGGAAGATGAGCAAGAGCTATAATAATTATATAGGTTTATCTGATGATCCAGAGATTATTCGTAAAAAAGTGCAAAGTATGTTTACCGACCCTAAGCGTATTCGGTTAACGGACTGTGGGCATCCTGATGGGTGTAATGTTTTTAGTTATTATGCGGTCTTTTTTCCTCAAATGGAAAAAGAAGCTCAAGCGCGTTGTTCTAAATCTGAGATTGGTTGTACGGAATGCAAAAAAGAACTAGCGGCTAAATTAATTGATTTATTGTCTCCGATTCAGGAGAAAAGGCAGGAGCTATTGAAAGACAAAAAATATATTCAAGAGATACTATCTATCGGCCAGGCTAAAGCTTTAGAGTCGGCTAAAAAAACAATTGCTCAGGTAAGGCAACTGCTTAAATTTTAATATGAATTATAAAATACGCTTAGATATGTTTGAGGGCCCGCTAGATTTATTATTGTATCTAGTGAAAAAAGATCATTTGAATATTTATGATATTCCTATTGCTCAAGTTACGCATCAATATTTAGAGTATATTAATTTTATGCAGCTTTTAGACTTGAATGTAGTCGGTGAATTTTTGGTAATGGCCTCAACGCTTATGCAAATAAAGTCAAAGATGCTTCTTCCGGCTGAAGAATTGGCCGCTTTAGCCGAGGAAGAGGATCCGCGCGCTGAATTAGTAAAGAAACTTTTAGAATATGAAAAGTTTAAACAAATTGCCGAAAATTTAAGAGCTAGAGAAACTAGCCAGCAGGAAGTTTTTAAGCGGCCAAAAGCTGAGATGCCTCAAGGGTTGGATAAGGAGAATAAAGAAGATACTTATTTTGAGGCAAGTATATTTGATTTAATCAGTGCATTCTCCCGGGCCCTCAAAGATGTGCCCAGGGAAGTTTTTTATGAAGTAGTTAAAGATCAGTTTACGGTTGAGCAAAAAGTGCATGATATTCTGCACTTATTATTAGTTCAATCGGAAATTAAACTTTCGGAATTATTTGTTAAAACAAAAAGTAAGTTGGAGATAATCGTAATTTTCCTTGCCATCTTAGAGCTGGCTAAGATGAAAGAGATAATTGCTCGTCAGAATGTAGAGTTTGAAGAAATTATTATATCCAGAAATAAAGAAAATATTATCCCCTATGAGCGAAGAGACCAGGCGCACCCTGCTGAAAGCTAATCCGATTACTGCGGATGTTAAGGAATCTGAAGAAGATGTTGTTCTGAATATTTCCTTAAGGCCTAAGAAATTCAGCGAATTTGTCGGGCACAAAGATGTTGTCGATAACTTAAAAATAGCCATCCAGGCAGCTAGCCAGAGAAATGAACCATTGGAACATGTGCTTTTAAGCGGGCCTCCGGGTTTAGGCAAGACTTCCTTATCGCATATTATTGCTCATGAAATGGCGGCAAAAATTACGGCAACCAGCGGACCGGCAATTGAACGGGCCGGGGACTTAATCGGTATTTTGACTAACCTGGAAAAAGGCGACATTCTTTTTATTGACGAGATACATCGAATGTCGAAAGTAGTTGAAGAGTTTTTGTATCCGGCAATGGAAAGTTTTCAAATCGATTTCATCATCGATAAAGGCCCGTATGCCAAAACAATCAAGTTTAATCTTAAGCCTTTTACTTTAATCGGGGCAACTACGCGTACCGGCTTATTGGCCGCCCCGCTTCGGGGAAGATTCGGAATATTTTATAACCTTGATTTCTATAAAATCGAAGAGTTAGCTAAAATTATTAAAAATTCAAGCCAGCTGCTTGGTGTACAAATTGACGATCCGGCAGCCATTGAAATTGCCAATCGGGCCCGGGGTACTCCGAGAATTGCCAATCGGCTTTTACGCCGAGTGCGTGATTATGCCCAGGTAAAAAAGATTGAAAAAGTTGATCAGCTGTCAGCTTCTAAGATTCTTGATGAGTTGGGCATAGACCAGGCAGGTTTCGATGATTTGGACCGTAAGGTTTTAAAATTAATCCTTGAGTCATTTGACGGTGGCCCGGTGGGCATTGAATCTTTAGCTGCCAGCCTAAATGAGGAAGTTGATACTATTGCCGATACGGTTGAGCCGTATCTTTTAAAGGCCGGATATCTGAAACGTACCTCTCGGGGAAGAATTGCTACAAAAAAAACATTTGAACATTTTGGTTTAAAGTTTAACAAAGAGTCGCAGGAAGAGATTTTTTAGCTGTTTTAAGACGATGGATATTTTGCTGCATATTTGCTGTGGCCCGTGTTTAATTCATCCATTTAGAATTTTGAAAGAAAAGAAATTCAAGATTCATGGATTTTATTATAATCCTAATATTTACCCGTTTGAAGAATACGTTAAACGCAAAGAGGGCCTAGAGTCTCTAAGGGGTGTTTTAGATTTTAAAGTAGAGTATCCGGAGTATGAGCAGTCCGATTATTTTCAGGCGATTGTTAATCATGAAAGTTCACCTGAGAGATGTACAATTTGTTGGCTTCTGCGCCTTAAGAAAACGGCCCAACAGGCTAAAACCTTAGGATTTAAAGTATTTAGTACGACATTATTGGTTAGCCCTTATCAAAATCAAGAGCTGCTTAAGCAATGCGGTTATCAGGCGGCTAGAGAAACAGGTGTAGAATTTTATTATGAAGATTTTCGGGTTGGTTTTAAGCAGGCGCAGATAGAAGCTAAAGCTCGGGGTATTTATCGGCAGAAATATTGCGGTTGTAAAATCTCAATGAGGCCGCAACTTGTGGAGCGTAAGCAAGTATAAGTTACAGGCTGAATTGATCCTGTGTTTTTTTTAGCAGGATCAGGACAAGGAAAATATGAAACGTAGAATATTAATTCTTTTATTGGGCTATTTATTCAGTTTTAATTTATTATTTGCTGAAGATAGTTTACCTCTTACTAAAGATACTCTTCAAAAAGGCGTCTGGGTGTCGGTGTTCACAGCCAAGAAAGTACTTTATTCTAAAGAGGGGGTGCATAATTTGATTGCTCGGTGCAAGCAGGCAAAGGTAAATGAAATTTATCTGCAAATTTTTCAATCCGGCAATGCTTATTATGATTCCAAAATTTGTGATCGATCAAAATATGACCAGATGATTAAGTCTGCCGGCTTAGACACTCTGGATTTATTGCTTAGAGAAGCCCAGGAAAATAATATCAGTGTTTTTGTCTGGATAAATGTTTTAAGTTTAGGAAATAATTATAAAGCAAATATTTTAACTAAATATGGTAATTCTATTTTGACTCGCGATCAATATCAGCGGCCTTCAAAAACCTCAGCGAACATGGAAATCGATAAGTACTACTTAAGAGAGGATATGATATTTTTGGAGCCTGGTGACCCCCGGGTAGAAGAATATATTTTGACAATTATTAATGAAATTATCAACCGCTATCCGTTAATTAGCGGGGTGCATTTAGATTATGTGCGTTATCCATCCCCGGTTCCGTTTGTTCCCGGGACCAGATTTAATAAATTTGGCTTAACTTATGGTTATGGGGTAAGGAATGTTGAACGTTTTAAAGATAAAACCGGGTTAAACAGCCTAGAGACATTAAATAATGAAGATGAGTATTTGGCTTGGGATAACTGGAAGCGCCAACAGCTTACAGACTTAGTGCGTAAGATTTCCGGTTTAGTTAAGGTTAAGTCTCCGGGCCTTTTAGTTTCCTGTGCAGTTATTTCTTTAGCTGAACGTGCATACAGTAATGCCTTTCAGGACTGGTCGGCATGGTTGGAAGATGGCATTATTGATTATGTCGTTTTGATGGCTTATACTAAGGATAATCAATTCGCCAAGGAAATTGTTAAATCTGCCCTTGGCCACCGGGGTAAAGGTAAAATTTATATCGGTATTGGGGCATTTTTAATGAAAAACAATCCGGATTTGTTCTTCAATCAATACCGCATGGTTTCTGAGCTGTCTCCTGACGGGATAGTGATTTTTTCCATTGACGATTTAACCGATCAATTAATTGATTACCTAAATTAAAATTAGTAATAGAAGTAGTTGGGACGTTTCTATTTATTTTATTATCTAAAATGTTTAAATAAATAGAAACGTCCCCGATTTTCTTATTCGTTATTATTATGCTTATGTTAAAACTTTCAGAATTTGACTATTTACTTCCTAAGGAGCTGATCGCTCAGTATCCTTCACAAAATAGGGAAGATGCCCGCTTATTGGTTGTCAACCGTAAGACCGGTATTTTGAGCCATTTTATTTTTAAAGAGATAAATCAGTTTTTTAGAAAAAATGATTTATTAGTACTTAATGATACTAAAGTCTTGCATTGCCGTTTAATGGGTAAAAAAACTACCGGCGGTAGAGTCGAGATTCTATTAACTCGTAGGATTAATGGTACGACTTTTTCTTGCCTGGTTCAGCCAAGCCGGACAAAGGTTGGTGAAAAATTATTATTTGCCGCCGGTGCAGTTAAGGGGGTTTTAAGCAGCCGCGGGCAGATAAGTTTTAAGCAAGCTGATGCAGATGCAATTTATAGTTTTGGTATTGTGCCGTTGCCTCCTTATATTAAGCGCGATCCGGAAAATTCGGATACATTTAATTATCAAACGGTTTATGCTAAAAATGAAGGCGCGCTTGCTTCTCCGACTGCAGGTTTGCATTTTACTGAAGAATTGCTTAAGGAAATTCAGTTAAAATCAGCTGATCTCGCCTATGTGACTTTGCATGTAGGTTTAGGTACGTTTCGTCCGGTTAAATGTGAAAATATAATCGAACATAAAATGGAGCCGGAATATTTTTCTGTGCCTGATTCAACCGTTACTTTGCTCAACCAGACAAAAGCAAATAACGGCCGGATTATTGCTGTGGGTACGACTAGCCTGCGGGCATTAGAAAGTTATTCTTTGGGGCGCAAAGAGGGTAATACAAATTTATTTGTTTATCCGGGTTATAAGTTTAATCTGGTAGATTGCCTTTTAACTAACTTTCATCTTCCGATGACTACTTTATTTATGCTGGTTTGTGCCTTTGGCGGCAAGGAATTGATGTTAAAAGCATATCAGGAAGCGGTAGAGAAAAAATATAGATTTTATAGTTATGGCGATGCAATGCTGATTGTTTGATTAAAAATGTTTGAACTAATCCATCAAGATAAAAATAGCAAGGCCAGGCTGGGTAAGGTAAGCACTGCTCATGGAGCTTTTGATACTCCGGCTTTTATGACTGTGGGCACGCACGCTACAGTAAAAGGCTTAATGTTTAAAGATATTAAAGAAGCAGGGGCGCAAATTATTTTGTCTAATGCTTATCATGTATTTTTGCGTCCGGGTATGGAAGTAATAAAAAAAGCCGGTGGTTTACATAATTTTATGAGCTGGGATAAGCCGATACTTACCGATAGCGGCGGCTACCAAGTTTTTAGCCTGGCACTTTATTGTAAGATGCACGAGCGGGGTGTTGAATTTCAATCGCATATTGACGGATCAAAACACTTTCTTACTCCCGCTGATGTGATTGAAATTCAGGAAACTTTAGGCTCAGATATTATGATGCCATTAGATGAATGTGTACATTATCCCTGCACTCACGATCAGGCAAAAATAGCCATGGAGCGCACGATTGCTTGGGCTAAGATTTCCAAAGGTGCTAAGCGCAGTGATACCGGAGCGTTATTTGGCATTGTGCAGGGAGCGACTTTTAATGACCTACGTTTAGAGTGCGCAAAACGCCTGGTTGATTTAGATTTCAGCGGTTATTCTATCGGCGGAGTATCGGTGGGTGAGAGTAGTTCTTTAATTTATGATATTCTTGAGTTAACAGCTGCGTATTTGCCGGAAAATAAACCGCGTTATGCTATGGGGATTGGTTATCCCTTTGATATTCTTGAGGCAGTTGATCGGGGGATAGATATGTTTGATTGTGTAATTCCTACGCGTTACGGCCGCAATGGAACTGCGTTTACCAGCTCCGGAAAAGTTATTATACGTAATTCTACTTATTGCGAAGATTTTCGGCCGTTGGATGTAAAATGCGCCTGTTATACTTGTAAGAATTTTTCCCGTGCCTACTTAAGGCATTTGTTTAATGCTAAAGAAACTTTAGGTTTAATTTTACTTAGCCTGCATAATGTATATTTCTTTTTGGATTTAATGCGTAATGTCCGCCAGGCAATCAAGGAAGATAAATTTAACCAATTTAAGCAGATGTTTTTAATGAGTTATAATAATCAAATATGCGCATAGATATAGTTACTATTTTTCCGAAAATGTTTTCTGCTGTGTTGGATGAGTCGATTATTAAACGGGCGCAGCTTAAAGGAAAAGTAAAAATTTTTATTCATGATTTACGTAAATATACGCTAGATAAACATCATAAGGTTGATGACCGTCCGTTCGGCGGGGGCTCAGGTATGCTTATTCAGGTTGAACCGGTTTTTAGGGCAGTTGAAGCAATTAAGAAAAAGGTTAAGGGGCGCAGTAAAGTGATATTGCTCTGCCCTCAAGGAAAAAAATTCAATCAGAATCACGCCAAGAAATTATCTAAGTCCGGTAATTTAATATTTATCTGCGGCCATTATGAAGGAATTGATGAGAGAGTAAGGTTACATTTAGCTAGCGAAGAAATTTCGATTGGAGATTATGTCTTAACCGGCGGTGAGCTTGCAGCTATGGTCTTAGTCGATAGCCTGGTCAGGCTTATTCCCGGAGTGCTGGGAGATAAAAATTCCTTGAATTTTGAGTCATTCGAAGGTAATCTATTAGAATACCCGCAATACAGCAGGCCAGCTAAGTTTAGAAGATGGCCAGTGCCTGAAGTTTTACTTTCAGGGGATCATTATAAAATTAACACCTGGCGAAAGCTAGAAGCGTTAAAACGGACAAGGCTAAAGAGGCCGGATTTATCGAGTTGAAAACAGGCCTTTTTTAAGTAACGTGGAATTTTTCACGGGATTATAAAAAATAGAACCACATAGAAAGGAGCAATAGTAATGAACATAAAATCAATTGAGGCAGGATTTGTTAAGAAAGAAATGCCGGCTTTTAACGTCGGAGATACAGTAAAAGTATTCACCAGGATTCCGGAAGGTCCGGATAAGTTCCGCTTACATCCTTTTGAGGGGGTTGTAATTGCTACTAAGGGTTCAGGAACTAAAACTAACTTTACCGTAAGAAAGGTTTCTTCCGGCGAAGGGGTGGAACGTGTGTTTCCGTTGTATTCTCCGGTAATTGACCGGATTGAAATTATTCGTTCCGGTAAGGTCAGGCGTGCTAAGCTTTATTATTTAAGAGGTAAAATTGGTAAGCATGCAACTAAAATAGAAGGTAAAGAAGAAAAAGCAAATTAGTGTTGCATTACGAAAGAAAGCTAAAAAATAAGGGTTTTGGTTTAGTTATCGGTGTAGATGAAGCCGGTAGGGGCCCGTTAGCCGGACCAGTAGTAGCGGCGGCAGTGTTATTAAGAAATTTTAGTTTTACTAATCGTATTGATGACTCTAAAAAGCTAACTCCCGTAAAAAGAAAAAATGCTTTTTTTGAAATTAAAAGTAAGTCTTTGTACGCGATAACTGCAGTCGGGCATGAACAGATCGATCGAATCAATATTTTACAAGCTACAATTTTAGCTATGCAGAAGTCAATTGCCAAATTGGCTAAACAGTTAAGCCCTTCAGAATTAAAACACGCATTTGTGCTTATTGATGGAAATCTGCATCTTAAATTAAGCCTTCCTTATCAGAGCATTGTTGGAGGAGATGGTAAGTCTTTAAGCATTGCTGCTGCGTCCATCTTGGCTAAAGTTCATCGGGATCAAATTATGGATAACTATGACCAAGTCTACCCGGAATTTGGATTTATCCGGCACAAGGGTTATCCGACAAGGTTACATCGGGATGTTTTAAAAAAAATTGGCCCCACCGCTATTCATAGAAAGACTTTTTTAAGGTGCTTAGAAAAAATTTAGAATTTGGCAAGATTGCTGAGAAAGAAGCAGTAGAATTTTTAAAAACAAAAGGATACAATATCCTGAAAGTCAATTATAAAACTAAGCTTGGTGAAATTGACATAATTGGCCAGGATAAAGATACAATCTGTTTTGTGGAGGTTAAGGCCAGGCATTCTCTCGATTTTGGCCAGCCTTGCGAAGCAGTTTCGTTTAAGAAGCAGATGCAAATTTCTAAAGCAGCTGTATATTATCTTAAAATTAATAATCTTATCGAACATTTGGCGCGTTTTGATGTACTTTCGATTTTATATCAAGGTAATGTCGGTGAAATGTCTTTAATAAAAAATGCCTTTGAATTAAGCTCAAGATTTACAATATGAAATATAAAATTCAAAGTATTACTAAGTATTTAAATGATCTTTCCGCAAAACTTCCTGCTCCAGGAGGCGGGTCTGCTGCGGCTTTAAATGCGGCAATGGCCGCCAGTCTGATCAGTATGGTTATTAATTTTACTTTAGGTAAACCTAAATATGCCGCGTTTGAAAGTCAGCTAAAAAATATTTTGATTAAATCTGAAAGGTTAAGATTTAAGCTTTTAGATTTGGTGGATTTGGACGTCGAAGCTTATCAAAGTAAAGATATCCGCAAGGCGATTGATGTTCCGCTTGTGCTTAGCCGTCTAAGTTATCAGGCAGCTAAATTATGCCCCCCGTTGATTAAGAAGGGGAATGTTAATTTAATTAGTGATGTTGCGGTTGCCGTAGTTTTTTTAGAGTCGGCTTTTGTTTGCGCTTGTTTTAACCTGGAGATTAACTTAAAAAATTTTCCGGATATTAAGTTGGCCGGGAAAATTAAAAAAGAATTGAGTCGGAACAGTAAGATGATTAAAAGAATTCGTAAAAATACGGAGGTAGGTTTTGGCAAAGTTATTAGAGGGTAAGCCTTTAGCTGAAAAAATCAAACAAGAGATAAAGCGGCAAGTTCAATCTTTAGGTTTTAAGCCGGTATTGGCTAGTATTATGGTTGGTGAAAATATCGGGGCTAAAGCTTATGTTCGATCGCAGGAAGCAGTTGCTTCAGATTTAGGAATAGGTTATCAATTCCACGAATTAGCGGGGCAGGAGGCTACTGAAGTTAAATTAATCGGTTTGATTGATAAATTGAATTTAGATAATTCGGTTAACGGTATCATTATTCAGATGCCGCTTCCGCAGCAGATAGATTATAAGAAAGTAAGAAAATTTATTTCTCCGGATAAAGACGTCGAAGGTATTAATCCGGTTAATATCGGCCAGGTTATGCTGGGGAAGGCCAAGATTGTTCCTTGTACGGCCAGCGCGGTAATGGAGCTGTTGAATTCTACCGGAATAAATTTATACGGGAAAGAAATAAAAATTGTTGGCTACAGCGAAATTGTGGGTAAGCCTCTGGCGACGCTTTTATTGGAAAGATTTGCTACTGTCAGTATTTGTCATATTGCAACCAATGAGGTGGGGAATTTAGAAAAACATGTGCGTGAAGCTGAGGTACTTATCGTGGCTGTTGGCCAGGCGGGTTTAATTAAAGGTGAATGGATAAAGGAGGGCGCGATTGTTGTTGATGTAGGTATAAGCCGCCTGAACGGTAAAATTGTTGGTGATGTGGAATTTGAATCAGCCGAAAAACGTGCCAGTTATATTACCCCTGTGCCCGGAGGAGTAGGCCCGCTTACTGTAGTTATTCTAATGCGTAATCTAATCGAAGCAGTTAGGCTCCAGCAATAAATAATCTATGACATTCAAAGAAAAAATACAGGCCGGGAAATTTTTAATTACTTCGGAAGTCGGCCCGGATAAAGGAATTCATACCCAGAAATTATTGGCTAATGCTGAACTTATTCGTACCAAAGTAGATGCGATTAATGTTACGGATTTACAGAGTTCAGTAATGCGTTTAGGTTCGCTAGCAGTAAGCTTTTTACTTAAACAAAAAGGTTTTGAGCCGATTTATCAGCTCACCTGCCGCGATCGCAACCGTTTGGCTTTACAGTCGGATTTGCTCTCAGCTGCGGCGTTAGGAATTGAGAATGTCCTGATTGCCACCGGAGATCATCCGAGTATGGGTGATCATCCTCAGGCTAAGCCGGTTTTTGATTTAGATTCAGTTCAGCTTTTGCAGGCGGCAGTGAAATTGCAATCCGGAAACGATCTGAATGGAAATAAATTAGAGGGTGTTGCGCCAAAATTTTGCTTAGGGGCTGTAGTTAATCCCGGGTCAGACTCGCTTGCGTTGCAGATTATGAAGATGGAGAAAAAAATAGCTTCCGGTGCCCAGTTTTTTCAAACCCAAGCGGTCTTTGATTTAAAAACGTTTGATGATTTTGTTTCTAAAATAAGGCAGATTAGGGTTCCGGTTATAGTGGGTATTGTTTTATTGAAATCAGCAGCCATGGCTAATTATATGAATAAAAAAGTGGCAGGAATTTCTGTGCCGGATAGTTTAATTAAAGAAATGGCGAATAGCCAGGATAGTACGGCTACGGCAATCGGTATTGCCAGCCGGTTGATTAAGCAGCTAAAGCCAATGTGCCAGGGAATTCATATTATGTCAATCGGACAGGAAGAGCTGGTCCCTAGGATTTTAGAGGAGAGTGGATTATAAATGGGGAATTTGCCACAGATACGCGGAGCTAGAAAAAAAGGGGTATTTTTATTCAGCTCGGACAGCGATTTTAAAAAATTAGATGATTACCTGATTAATGATACGGTTTGTATTGAAGGCCCGGGTAGGATAGCTGAAAGGCTGGCTAAGTTAATTTATGAAAAATATAAGGTTGGGGTTAAGTTAGTCAGTTTGGATAATTTTTCTGCCGGGTTGCCTGAGAATATTGAAGTAATTAATGGTTCAATAAAGGAAATTGTTGGTGAAGGCAGGGCAGAGGCAGTTAAATTCAAAGATGGCAAGGCAGTTGGTGTATGTTTGGTTATTTTTATTGACCCAGCGATGGTTGATAGCTTTTCAGATGATCCAATAGCCAGTCCGATGGATAAATTACTTATAGATTTGGGAACCAAGGGGACAGAAGGCGTATTAAATCTTACCCGCCAATCTTTAGGCAACGCGATAAGCCAAAAAGGCGCTAATGCTAAAATTGAATTTCCGGGAACTAATTATTATTTTCCCTTGATTAATGCACTTTTGAATATTGAAGTAAAAACGCTTCAGGATTGTCTGGTTGTTTTTAATCAGGCACAGCTTTTGGCTAATAATCAGGCAGCTGTAAGCGGCTTAATGATTAATAGTACCGGTGGTATGTTAAATAAAGGCGTGGCTGCATTAATTTGCGAAGAAATTTTAGCGGCGTTAGCAGTATTAAATCAGGAGCATCCCAAAGAAGGCATAGGTTTTATCCCGGATAATATTCTGCGATCACTGGGGTTGCAATTAGTTGATGGAAGAATTTCCGGGATTGCCGTAATTTTAGGCCCGGCTAAAGATGAAGCTTCGGCAGTTGACTTGATCCGTAATTTTCAATCTAAAGGGATTGTTAGTTTGCTTGCCGGAAATGTTGAGGGTAATACTTTTAGAGAGCAGCTTCGACATCAGGGGGTTGGGTTAGGTTTAGAAAATTACATTGTTCCTTTGGGGGATGATTATCTTTCGGTTATTTACGCTCTTAATTTTGCCATCCGGGCACCTTTGATTTACGGCGGGAATAAATCCGGGCAATGGGAGGCAATTGCTGATTATTTGCGTAACCGTGTTCCGGCGTTTGTCCTTTTACTTGGGCATGTAGATGAGCTTTTAGTTGCTACGGGGTTAGGGGCAATAGCTTTTGGATTACCGATAATTACTGATTTAGAGATTCCTCAACTGGGTAAAATCGATACAACTTTATTTGAAGCATTGGTTGTGGAAAAAGATTATCAGAAATTGCCGGCTAAGTGTATTTTAACTCGTGGAATTAAAGTTAAGATGTCGGAGGTGCCTGTTCCCGTGCCATATGCTGCTGCGTTTGAAGGGGAGCGGGTGCGCAAAGAGCAGTTAGCTGTTGAGTTTGGAGGAAAATCCAGTGCTGCGATTGAATTTTTAAGCGCTAAAGACGAACCGGACGTTGAAGATGGGAAAATTGAATTAGTCGGGCCGGATATCGATCAATTATCTGAAGGTTCTAAATCTTTGCCTTTGGCAATTGCTGTTAGTGTTTTTGGGCGTAAAATGCAAAAAGATTTTGAGCCGATACTGGAGCGCCAGATTCATCGTTTTACTAATTATGCGATGGGCCTGATGCATATGGGCCAACGCGATATGGTTTGGATTAGAATATCAAACGATGCTTTGAATAAGGGTTTTAGGCTTAAACATCTGGGGGTTATTTTGCATGCTATGCTGCATCAGGAATACAATGCTATCGTAGATAAAGTACAGGTTAAGTTTTATACTAATCAGGAAGATGTCCAAAGGTTATCTCTTGAGGCGCAAAAAGCATATGATGAGCGTGACCAGCGTTTGGCAGGCATGACTGACGAAAGTGTTGATACCTTCTATTCCTGTCTATTATGCCAATCTTTTGCTCCGAATCATGTTTGCATTGTCACGCCTGAACGCTTAGGTTTATGCGGTGCATATTCCTGGCTTGATGCTAAAGCTTCTTTTGAGATTACTCCTACCGGGCCAAATCAACCGGTTAATAAGGGCAATCTTTTAGATGCTAGATTAGGGCAATGGGATAAGGTCAATGATTTTGTGCACCAGAAATCCAATCAGACCATTGATGCGGTCAGTATGTATTCACTAATGGATGGGCCGCAATCTTCTTGTGGATGTTTTGAGTGCATTGTCTCGATTGTCCCTGAAACTAACGGGGTAATGGTGGTGCATCGTGATTTCCTGGGTAATACTCCTTCGGGGATGAGTTTTACAACTTTAGCCGGTTCAGTTGGCGGGGGTATACAAACGCCCGGATTTTTAGGTGTGGGTAAATTATATATCTTAAGTAAAAAATTTATTCTAGCTGAAGGCGGGCTATCCAGGGTTGTTTGGATGCCTAAGGAATTAAAAGAGATCCTGGGGGATAAATTAAAGGCAAGGGCTGGTGAAATTGGGCAGCCGGATTTATTAGATAAAATTGCTGATGAGTCAATCGCGACTAATCCTGATGAACTTTTGGTTTTTTTAAACAAGGTATCTCACCCGGCTCTAGTTATGAGGCCAATTATTTAAGTTTTTGATTTTGCAGGCATAAAATTTTGTTTAAGAATTTGGTTAAAATAAATCTTAAGCTGTTTAATTTTTTCTTGACGTGGTTATCTTAAGCGTATATAATAACTTCCAGAAATGAAAAAATATATCCTGCCTAAATTTTTAATTACCCTATTTGCAGTATTATCTGTATTTTGTTTTGTCGATTTGCTTTTTGCAAAACCTCAAAGTGATGAAGAGGTATATACAATGCAAATTCAGGCCCGGGAATATCGTGAAGAGGGGTTAAAATACCAAAATTTAGGTGATTTAATTGAAGCTAAGGGCTGGTATCAGAAAGCCATTACTTTGGACCCTAATTATGCTGTTGCCTATAATGACCTAGGAGTTATTTATGAGGCCGAAGGTTCTCTTGATCAGGCTGAAGATAATTATTTAAAGGCGGTTAAAATCGATCCTGTTTATTCAAGTGCTTATGCCAACCTTGCGCTTTTTTATGAAAATAAACGTAATTTGGATAAAGCAGAATTCTATTGGGCTAAAAGGGCAGGGTTAGGTTCTTTGGATGATCCATGGACACAGAAAGCAGTTAATCGGCTTAAAGATATTCGTTTAGTTTTATATGGCCGTCCATTTAATGACGAGCGTGAAGAAGAAGTTATCGGCCTGACAAAAGATGTGGTAGCAGATAAAGCCACGTTTGATAAAGATGATAAATCTTTGGCGCAAGTCCATTTTCAGAAAGCCAAGCAGAGTTTTAAAGAAGATGATCTGGCTACGGCAATCAAGGAAGCTTTGGATGCGCAGTACTTGGACCAGGATAATAAAGAAATAGAAGTTTTTATTGAAAAAGCAGAACTGAGAGCTTTGTCGCGATAGAAACGTACCGCAAAATATCTTTCCTTATATTGAATTCCTTTATATTTGATTAATGGCTGAAAAAAGTTTATTCTTGATTGATTCCAATGCCTTTTGTTATCGGGCATTTTATGCCTTAAAGGATTTAAGTACATCCTATGGCCAAGAGACAAATGCCATTTATGGATTTGTCAATATTCTAAATAAAATTTTAAAGGAACAGAAGCCGGATTATTTGATTTGTTGTTTTGATGTCTCACGGACAACTTTTCGCACTCAGAAGCTGGAGCAGTATAAAATGCAAAGACGCCCCATGCCTGACGGTTTGGTCAGCCAGATACCTATAATCAAAGAGGTTATCTCGGCATACGGTATACCAATTTTTGAAAAAGAAGGTTTTGAAGCAGACGATATAATTGCTTATTTAGCGCGCAAGGCAGCACTAAAGAAAATTTCTGTCACTATTGCTAGCAGTGATAAGGATATTTTACAATTAGTTAATGATCGTATTTCGGTATTTAATCCCTATAAAGATGGCGGGACGCTTTATAATGTTTCCGGGGTAAAAGAGTACTTTGGAGTTTTTCCTGAGGCAGTTGCAGATATTATTGCGCTTATGGGCGATGATGCAGATAATATCCCGGGGGTTCCCGGAATCGGAGATAAAACCGCCCGAAAGCTGATTACTGAATTTGGTTCATTGGATAAATTGCTAAAAAATATTTCAAAAGTTGAACCTGAAAAGATAAGAGAATTAATCCAAGAGCATCTTGAGCGTATAAAATTAAATAAAGAGTTGGTTGATCTAAATCAAGATGTAGATATGAAGTTTGATTTAAAGAAAGCTAAAGTTACTCCGCCGGATAATGCCCAGCTATCGCGTATTTTCAAAAGATTGGAATTTAAAAAGCTATTAGGCGGGCTTCCGGGCGCTGATGATAAAAACGTTGAAGTTAGTTTATCTTCTCCCGGACAGCCAGAGCTAAGAAGCCTATTAAAGAATACTAAGGAAATTGCTATTTTTGGCTCAGGGGTTAATGATTTGTTATTTGCTCTTGATGGTAAATTATTTAGTGCTGCACCTGTCCAGGAAGATTTTGCTGTAATAATCAGCAATGAAAAAATTAAAAAAACCGGGCATGACCTGAAGAAATTGAAATTCCTTCTTTTTAAGGAGGGAATTATTTTAAATGGTTTAGATTTTGATACGATGATTGCGGCTTATTTACTGAATCCTTCGCGCGCAGGGTATGAGATTACGGATTTGGCTTTAGAAAATTTAAAGCAGTTTATTCGTGAAGATTCGTTAGAAGCTAAGGATGCTTTGGCTTTGATAGTTGAACTAAAGCCCGCGTTAATTACTGCCCTGGAAGAAAAAGGATTATTAAAATTATTTACGGAACTTGAAATGCCCCTGGTAAGCGTTTTAGCACAAATGGAGATTGACGGGATAAAATTAGATCTAAAATTACTAAAAAGTCTTTCGCGCGATTTGGAACAAAGGTTGATTAAATTGATCTTAGGTATTTATGAGTCGGCGCAAACACAGTTTAATATTAATTCGCCTAAACAGCTGGCCCAGGTTTTGTTTGAGAAGCTTAAATTACCGGTAATTAAAAAGACTAAGACCGGATTGTCTACGGATGAAGAGGTGCTCAGGCGCCTGCAAGATAAGCACGCGTTACCGGCTCTTTTATTAGAATACCGTCAATTAACTAAATTAAAAAATACTTATGTTGATGCTTTGCCTAGATTAGTTGATTCTAAAACCGGAAGAGTGCATACTTCTTTTAACCAAACCGGAACTGAAACCGGCCGGCTTAGTTCAAGTAATCCTAATTTACAAAACATTCCGATTAAGACTGATATTGGCAGTAAAATTAGGCAGGCAATTATTGCTTCGGGAGAAAATAATTGTTTATTATCTTGTGATTATTCACAAATTGAATTAAGGGTGCTGGCGCATTTGTCCGAATGCGCTACATTAATTAAGGCCTTTAACGGCGGCCAGGATATACACTGTTTGACTGCTTCTTTAATTAATAATATTCCTGAGCCTGAGGTGAGTAACGATATGCGCGAAATAGCCAAAAGGGTTAACTTTGGTATTATTTATGGCCAAAGCGCATACGGCCTAAGTAAAGATCTAGATATTTCAATCAATCAAGCCCAGGATTTTATTGATGCATATTTTTTGCGCTATCCGGAAGTAAAGGAATATATTGATCTGCAGATTAAAAAAGCAGAAGAGCAGGGGTTCGTGACTACGCTTTTGGGCCGAAGAAGGTATATTCCCGAGATTAATAATAAAAATATCGGCATTCGTCAGTTTGCGCAGCGTCAGGCAGTAAATACACCTATTCAGGGCACGGCTAGTGATTTAATTAAGCTGGCAATGATCAATATATCCGAGCAAATAAAATCTAGGGGCTTGTCGGCTAAAATGATTTTACAGATTCATGATGAATTAGTTTTTGATTTACCTTTGGTTGAGCTAGAACTTCTTAGTGGCTTAGTTAAAGATAAAATGGAAAATGTTATGCAATTAGTCGTGCCGATAAAAGTAGACATTAAAAAAGGCGTTAATTGGTTAGAGATGTTAAGTTTCCCAGCCTCTAAAAAGGCGGCACAATGAAGATAGCTATGCTGGCTTCAGAGGTTGTGCCTTTTGCCAAATCCGGTGGCCTGGCCGATGTGGCTGGTGCGTTACCGTTAGCCCTTGAATACTGCGGGCATGAGGTAATTGTTATTTTACCGAAATATAAATGTATCCTGGATACTAAATTTAAAATTAAAAGATTTTCTGCAGATGTGTCCTATTCGATTATTGGAAAAAATATTAAGGTTTATTTTATAGAAAATAGTGCTTATTTTAATCGCGATGGTTTGTATGGCGATAAGAACGGAGATTACCCGGATAATCTAGATCGGTTTGCATTTTTTTGCCGCCGGAGCATTGACCTATTAAAAGAAATAAATTTTTGCGCGGATATTTTGCATTTACATGATTGGCAAAATTGCTTGGTGCCGGTTTATTTGAAGAGTATATATTCTGATAAAAATTTTTATAAAAAAATGAAATGTGTTTTAACTATTCATAATACCGGTTATCAGGGGATTTTTAATAAAGAAGAGTTCAGCAAGCTTGGTCTTAGCTGGGACCTTTTTGATATTAACGGCCTGGAGTTCTATGGTAAGGTCAATCTGCTGAAGGGTGGAATTATTTTTTCAGATTTTATTAATACTGTCAGCCCTACTTATGCCCGTGAAATTCAAACCGAAGAGTTTGGTTTCGGTTTAGACGGGCTCTTTAGGCGGCGTAAGGATGTTTTAAGCGGGATATTAAATGGGGTGGATTATTCTCTTTGGGATCCGGATATCGATAAATTTATTGCTCAGAATTTTTCTCAAACAGCAGTGGGGAATAAAGTTTCTGATAAGGAAGATTTGCAAAAAACATGCGGTTTGCCTCCGGATAGAAACATTCCCGTTTTAGGGATTGTTTCGCGCTTAGCCCAACAAAAGGGTTTTGATATCCTTGCCGGAAGCTTGGATAAGCTTTGCAAGATGAATTTACAGTTAATAGTTTTAGGAACCGGAGATTTAAAGTACCATCAGATTCTTAAGGGTTTTGCTGATAAATATCCAGATACAATCTCCCTAAATTTGACTTTTAATGATCCTCTGGCACATAAGATTTATGCCGGAAGCGATATTTTTCTTATGCCGTCAAGCTATGAGCCTTGCGGCCTGGGGCAGTTAATCAGCTTGCGTTATGGGACAATACCTTTAGTTTTTAAGACCGGCGGTTTGGCTGATACAATAAGTGCGAAAAACGGTTTTGTTTTTTCGGATTATTCCGAAGAAGAATTGTTGAAAACAGTCAAAAAAGCGCTAACTGCTTTTGAACAAAAATCTAAATGGGGAAATTTAATCGCTAACGCAATGAAATGTAATTTCTCCTGGAAAGTTTCGGCGGATAAATATATTAAGTTATATGCTAAAGCCAAACAAGGTTAAATTTGTTTTAGGGATTACCGGTAATATCGCCTGTGGCAAAAGCACAGTGGCAAATATGTTTAAGACAAAAGATTGCCTGTTGCTTGACGCGGATGTTTTAACGCATAAGCTACTAGCAAGCGATAAGCTGGTTTGTTCGAAGATTGTTAAGAATTTTAGCCCTAGTATTTTAAAGAGAGACAATATTATAGATCGAAAAAAGTTAGGTAAAATTGTTTTTACTGATCCATCTGCGCTAGTTAAACTTAATAGCATTGTTCATCCGTTGTTGATTAAGGAAATTAAGGGACGGATTAAAGATTCCGATAAAAGAATAATAATTTTAGATGCGGCTTTGATTGTCGAAGCTGGCTTAACGAAAATGATTGATAAGTTGATCGTGGTTAAAGTAAAAAATAAGGCTCAACAGGTTTTACGTGCCTCAAGGAGCGGCGGATTCAGTAAGCAGGATATGGTTTTAAGAATTAAATCTCAGATTTCGCAAAACAAAAAGTTAAGTTTTGCGGATTTTATTATAGATAATAGCGGCCAAGTTAGCGAAACCCGGAAACAAGTTTTCGCAATAAGGAGGACCCTTGCCTGCTACGCCGGCAAGGATTTTACCGGACAAAATCAAGGAGGACCCTTGCCTGCTACGCCGGCAAGGATTTAACCGGACAAAATCAAGGAGGACCCTTGCCTGCTACGCCGGCAAGGATTTTACCGGACAAAATCAAGGAGGAAGTTGTGGAAAAGTTAGATATAAAAATTCTTAAAGATACAAAGATTAGCGATTTAAATAAGCTTGCCAAGGAGCTAAATGCAAATGGTACCAGTGGCTTAAAAAAACAAGATCTGATTTTTAAAATACTTCAGGCTCAGGCGGAAAAGGAAGGGTTAATGTTTGGTGAAGGAGTGCTTGAAATTCTCCCTGAGGGTTTTGGTTTTTTAAGAAGCCCTAATTATAACTATCTGCCTTGCCCGGATGATATTTATATTTCTCCGTCTCAAATCAGGAAATTTGAATTACGCACCGGAGATACGGTTAGCGGACAAATTCGTCCTCCCAAGGAAGGAGAGAAATATTTTGCCTTGCTTAAGGTTGAAGCCGTCAATTTTGAGAATCCTGAGGAAGTAAAGGAGAAAGTACTTTTCGACAATCTTACCCCGGTTTATCCCCGAGCTGCTTTTAATATGGAAACTAAGCCGGATGAGGTATCGATGCGCATTATGAGCTTACTTACTCCTATTGGCCGCGGCCAGCGTGGTTTAATCGTTGCTCAACCTTATAGCGGAAAAACTGTTCTGTTGCAGAAGATCGCCAATGCGATTACTACTAATAATCCGGATGTAATTCTTATTGTTTTGCTTATCGATGAGCGTCCGGAGGAAGTTACCGATATGCAGCGTAATGTTAAAGGCGAAGTAATTTCTTCTACTTTTGATGAGCCGCCGGAAAGGCATGTGCAGGTTGCTGAGATTGTTTTAGAGAAAGCCAAGCGTTTAGTTGAACATAAACGTGATGTAGTAGTCCTTTTAGATAGTATTACCCGTTTAGCGCGTGCCTACAACTCAGTGGTGCCGCACAGCGGCAAGGTGCTCTCGGGCGGTATTGATTCCAATGCTTTACAGAAACCAAAAAGATTCTTTGGAGCCGCTCGTGCGGTAGATGAAGGCGGAAGTTTAACTATTATTGCTACGGCTTTAGTTGATACCGGCAGCCGCATGGATGAAGTTATCTTTGAAGAATTTAAAGGCACCGGAAATATGGAGACGCAGTTAGATCGCAACCTCTTTCAGCGCAGAATTTATCCGGCGATTGATATTAAACGTTCCAATACCCGCCATGAGGAGCTTTTAGTTAAACCGGATGTGTTGCAGAAGACATGGATCTTGCGTAAAGTTTTAAATGAGTTAAATAATGTAGAGGCAATGGAGTTATTGATTGAAAAATTAGCTAAGACTAAAAATAATGAAGATTTTTTAAACAGCATGAACCAGAAATAAAAAGGAGAATGAAATGAAAGAAAAAGTACACCCTGATTACAAAGAAAGCACAATTATCTGTGCTTGCGGTGAAACAGTGCATACCCGTTCAACTAAACCCAGTATCCGCGTTGAAATTTGTTCAAAATGCCATCCATTCTTTACTGGAAAGCAGAAACTGGTCGATTCTGCCGGAAGAGTGGATAAGTTTATGAAAAAGTATAACAAAAAATAAGTTAAGATTTAACTTATAGATTGCGAAAACAGAATAAAAGCTGAATGTGTTTATTTGTGTCTTCGTATTCGGTAGTCTTAGAAGAGGGTTTAGAAAATCAAAAAAAGAATAGAACAATTAGAGAGGCTGACCTTACGTTACTCAGAGCTTGAGTATCTTTTAGCTAGCGACGAGCAAATGGCTGACCGGCAGTTATATAACCAGTTAGCTAAAGAGCTTTCGGATATTAAAGATGCCGTATCTTTGTTTGCTGAATATAAAGATTTACTTAAGCAAACAGATGATCTTGAGGTTGTGCTTTTAGAAAAGCATGATAAGGATTTTCTCGAATTGGCTAAAGAGGAATTTAAGAGTTTAGAAATAAAAAAAACCGAGAAGGAATCTCAGTTAAAAAAAATCCTTGCCGGAGAAGATAAGGATGCCGGTCGTAATTGTATCATCGAGATCAGGCAGGGTACCGGGGGAGACGAGGCTGGTTTGTTTGCGGCCGACCTTTACCGGATGTATTCTAAGTATGCGGCAATCAAAAATTGGACAATCGAACTGATGTCTTCCAGTGTTAATGAAGCTGGAGGAATTAAGGAAGTAGTTTTTGGCGTTAAAGGTAAGGATTCTTTTCGTTGTCTTAAATTTGAAAGCGGAGTGCATCGCGTACAGCGGGTGCCAGCTACTGAAGCTCAAGGGAGAATTCATACTTCGACTGCGACGGTTGCGGTATTAGTTGAACCGGAAGAGGTAGACCTGATAATTGAATCCAAAGACTTAAGAATTGATACTTATCGCTCAAGCGGCCCGGGCGGGCAGCATATGCAAAAAACTGACTCGGCAGTCAGGATTACGCATATTCCAAGCGGTACAGTGGTAGCTTGCCAGGATGAACGTTCGCAAATTAAGAACCGGGCTAAGGCAATGAGAGTTTTGCGTGCCAGAATTTTAGAGGAAAAAGTTGAAGCTGAGGCTAAAAAATTGTCGAGCGCAAGAAAAGTGCAAATTGGAACCGGTGACCGTAGTGAAAAAATTCGTACTTATAATTTTCCTGACCGCCGGGTTACCGATCACAGGATAAATTTTACTTCACATCAATTAGAGGCAATTTTTGAAGGGCAATTGGATGAGCTTTTTGAGGCTTTATTAAAAGCAGAATCAGATAAGAAAAATGAATGAGGCGGAATTAGTCTTTAGCTGTGTTTTAAATTGCGATCGGTTATCTTTGTATTTGAACAAGAATATCAGGCTGGATAAAAATAAATCCGTCTTAATCTCTAATATACTAAGACGTAGAATTTCCGGAGAGCCTCTGCAGTATATTTTAGGAAAAACTGAATTTATGGGCTATGAATTTAAAATAGATCGGCGCGCGCTTATTCCCAGGCCTGAGACGGAGATTTTAGTTGGTGCAGTGATTAAAGAATTGGGTTCGCTTGAATTATCTTCAAAAATTTTAGATCTTTGTACGGGTTCCGGATGTATTGCTGTGTCAATAGCTAAAATATTACCGCAATCAACTGTTTGGGCAATTGATTTATCAGTTCAAGCTTTAGCTTTAGCTCGCGAGAATGCCAGCTTGAATGGAGTAGAGGTTAAATTCTTACACAGTGATCTTTTTAGCGTTTTAAAAAATACTCAGGAAAAATTTGATCTGATTGTCAGTAATCCGCCTTATGTTGCAACTTCCCAATTAGCTGGCCTATCGCGCGAAATTGCCTTTGAGCCAGAAGAGGCCTTAGAGGCGGGTATTGATGGATCAGATTTTTACCGGCAGATAATCAGTGAAGCAGGAGTATATTTGAATGATAATGGTTTTTTGGCTTTCGAGGTAGGTATTCATCAGGCTGATTTTGTTAAGGAGATGCTTAGTATAAATTTTAGTGATATAAGAATAATTAAAGATTATAATAATATTCAGCGTGTAGTAATTGCCAAGAAAAGGATGCTTTAAGATGGATAAATTGGTTATTGAGGGTGGAGTAAAATTAAAAGGCGAAGTTACGGTTTCCGGAGCCAAGAATGCAGTACTACCAATATTAGCGGCGACTTTGCTCACTGATGAACCGTGCGTAATTAAAGGTGTGCCTAACTTACGTGATACTAATAGTATGCTTAAAATTTTACGCTCATTGGGTAAGATTGCCGAATTTGATAAGGGCAGGGTCAGTATCTGTGCCGGTAAAGCTACAAATTATATTGCTGAATATAAATTAGTTTCAACTATGCGTGCTTCCTTCTGTGTTTTGGGCCCGCTTTTAGGTAAATTAAAGAAAGCCAAAGTTTCTCTCCCCGGGGGATGTGTTATCGGTGTGCGCCCGGTTGATCTGCATTTAAAAGGTATTAAGGCCTTAGGTGCTGATATTAGTGTTGATGGCGGTTACGTGATAGCTAAGACAAATAAATTGCAGGGTGCTTATGTTTATCTCGGAGGAGTTTACGGTTCTTCAGTTTTAGCTACCGATAATGTTATGATGGCTGCTGTTTTAGCCACTGGTAAAACAGTGATTGAATCTGCGGCTTGTGAACCGGAAGTGGTGGATCTAGCGGAATTTTTAATTAAAATGGGGGCAAAAATTAAAGGCCAGGGTACTCCGGTAATTGAAATTGAAGGGGTTAAGGGTTTACATGGCGCAGTACATTCGATTATCCCTGATCGCATTGAGGCCGGGACATTGATTCTAGCTGCTTTAATTACCGGAGGTGATGTTTTAATTAAAAATGTACAACCTAAACATCTGGGCGCTTTGCTTGATAAATTAACTGAAGCTGGTGCACAGATTACGCGTTACGAACAAGCTCTGCATGTTAAGGGAGGTAAAAAGCTAAAAGCAGTAAACATCACTACGCTTCCTTATCCGGGATTCCCGACTGATATGCAGGCGCAGATGATGAGTTTAATGTCAGTAACCGGCGGAATAAGCGTAATTACTGAGAAAATTTATCCGGACAGGTTTATGCATGTATCTGAGCTTAACCGAATGGGTGCACAAATTCAAAGGGAAGGCCCGCATGCTATTGTTGAGGGGGTTAAAAATTTAAGCGGCGCTCCGGTTATGGCTAGTGATTTACGTGCTTCTGCCGGTTTAGTTTTGGCTGGTTTAGCTGCCCGCGGGAAGACATCCATTTCAAGGATTTATCATTTAGAGCGCGGCTATGAATTCATTGAAAAGAAATTAACGAATTTAGGTGCTAAAGTTTGGAGAGAAAAAGAATGATCTTGATGATTGATAATTATGATTCTTTTACTTATAACCTCGTGCAATATTTTGGAGAACTGGGCCAGCAGGTTAGGGTTTTTCGTAATGACCTGCTGACAATTAAGGATATTAAAAAAATCAATCCGGATAGAATTGTTATTTCTCCCGGGCCAGGCAGGCCGGAAGATGCGGGTATTTCTTGTGAAGTTATCGGCCAATTTTGCGGTAAGATTCCTATTTTAGGCGTTTGCCTCGGGCATCAGGCAATCGGTTATTTTTTTGGGGGTAAAATTGTCCAGGCCAAAAGGTTGATGCATGGCAAGACTTCAAAAATTTATCATAATAAAAAAGAAATTTTTAAAAATATATCTAATCCTTTTTTAGCTACACGTTATCACTCTCTATTGGTAGATAAAAAAAGTTTACCCGCCTGCCTTGAAATAACTGCTTATACAGCCGAAGATGAGATTATGGGGTTAAAACATAAAGAGTATCCTGTTTGGGGAGTGCAGTTTCATCCGGAGTCTATACTTACTAAAAGCGGCAAGCAAATATTGGATAATTTTCTTAAGGTAAAATGATTAAAGATCTTATCAGGCAGCTGGTTAATAAAAAAGATTTAACTGCTGGGCAGATGCAGCAGGTAATGCAGTGGATATTAAGCGGTGATGCCGATGAGGCGGATATTGTTAATTTCTTAACTTCGTTGAATGAAAAAGGCCAGACAGTTGAGGAGATAACCGCTGCAGTAACCGAAATGCTTAAATACGTTCAGCCGATTATTGTTGACCGCCCGAATATCCTGGATACCTGCGGTACCGGTGGAGATAGAAAGGGGACTTTTAATATATCAACTATTTCCGCATTGGTCGCCAGCGGGGCAGGGGTAACTGTGGCTAAGCATGGCAATCGGTCGGTTTCCAGCAAATGCGGTAGTGCTGACATTTTAGAAGCTTTGGGTGTTAATATAAATATGGACCAGGCAAAAATTAAGCAATGCCTGGAAGAGATTGGTATTGCATTTCTATTTGCGCCCAAGCTTCATTTGGCAATGAACTCCGTTATGCAGGCGCGAAAAAAAATTGCCCAAAAGACCATTTTCAATATTTTAGGGCCTTTAATTAATCCGGCACGTGCTACTAATCAGTTAATCGGGGTATATTCCAAGGAATGGGTAAAGCCTCTGGCGCAAGTTTTGCATAATTTAGGTTCAAAACATATTTTAGTAGTGCATGGCGCTGATGGTTTAGATGAGGTAACTACCGCTGATAAAACTTTTGTTTCTGAGGTGAAAGAAGGGGCATTAAAAGATTATGAAATAAGGCCGGAAGAGTTTGGCCTGACTAGGGCTAAGGCCGCTGATTTAAAAGGAGGCTCGATTCAGGAGAATGTTAAGATTGCTCAGGATATATTGGCCGGTAAATCAGGCAGGGCCAGGGATATTGTTTTATTGAATTCCGCTTGCGCTATTTATGCTGCCGATAAAATTAGTACCATTGCTGAGGGAATAATACTTGCTAAAAAATCAATTGATTCCGGAGCAGCCATGGCGAAGCTTGAGTTATTAAAGGAGTATTCACAATAAAATGGCTAAAATCGATACGCTCAAAGCGATTGTTGCAAAGAAGAAAGAAAGAATTATTTTAGCTAAACAAGAGTTAAGCGAAGATGATTTGAAGTTAAAGATAGCCGGCTTACCACCTGCCCGGCCTTTCAAAGAAGCAATCAGTAAACCGCGCCAGATTTCGCTTATTGCTGAAATTAAACAATCATCGCCTTCTAAAGGATTAATCCGGCAGGATTTTAATTTAGGAGAAATAGCCCAGGCATATCAGGACTCAGGCGCACAGGCAATTTCCGTATTGACGGAAGAGGATTTTTTTAATGGTAGTCCCGGATATTTAAACCAGGTAAAAAGCATATTTAACGGCCCGGTTTTAAGGAAAGATTTTATTCTGGAAAGTTATCAGGTTTATGAATCGCGTTATTTAGGTGCGGATGCGATTTTGTTGATTGCGGATTTATTGACTAAGGATAAGTTGGTTGAATTAATGCAAATTGCCGACAGCCTGGGGCTGGATTACTTGGTTGAGGTGCACGATGAAAAAGAGTTAAAAAAAGTGTTGAGTTTAAAAGTTCCAATTATTGGAATTAATAACCGTAACCTCAAGACACTGGAGGTTGATTTCAAGACTACGGAAAAATTATTTACTTTGGTGCCTAAAGATAAGATAGTAGTTGTTGAGAGCGGGATAAAAAACTCTCAAGATGTTTTATTTTTAAAAATTCTTGGCGCTAGCGCGATATTGATCGGTACTGTTTTTATGGAAGCTTCTGGTATAAAGCAAAAAGTAGAAGAGGTAATGGGGTGGTAAAGGTAAAGGTATGCGGGATTACTAACTTAGAGGATGCTTTAGCTTGTTTGTTCCTGGGTGCGCATGCCTTAGGATTTGTTTTTTACAAAAAAAGCCCGCGCTACATTAGCCCTGGTGCTGCAGGAAATATAGCAAAAATTTTACCCAAAAAGATCAAGCGCGTAGGAGTTTTTGTTAATCAGAGTGTTCCAAGTGTAAAGAGAATTGCCAAGCTTTGCAATTTAGATATGCTGCAATTTCATGGCAGTGAGACTCCTGAGTATTGCCAGAAATTTGTCGGTTATAAGGTAATTAAGGCCTTTAGGGTAAGCAAGAAAGAAGATTTATCTGCTATATCTAAGCATAAGGTTTTTGCTTATTTATTTGATAGTTTCTCAAATAATAAATTAGGCGGTACGGGAAATAAATTTAACTGGAAAATACTTGCGCAATCAGGTAGAATTGAGCCTGTTAATCTCTCTCATGGCGAAAATAAAAAGCCTGTAGTTTTTTTATCAGGCGGGTTAACCCCTGGCAATGTTGCCGGGGCAATTAAGTTGTTAAAACCCGATTGGGTGGATGCTTCAAGTGGTTTGGAAATAAAGCCTGGCAAAAAAGATCATAAAAAGATTGAGAAATTTATTCAAGAAAGCTTAAAATGAAAAGTAGGATACCGGATAAAACAGGGCATTTTGGTGTTTTTGGGGGAAGGTTTGTCCCGGAGACATTAATCTATGCTTTGGATGAGCTAGAGAAAGAATATCTTCGGGCCAAGAAAGATAAAAAGTTTGCCGAAGAGTTTGACTATTATTTACGGCAATATGCCGGCAGGCCTACTCCGTTATATTTAGCTAAAAACTTAAGCCGGTGCTTGGGAATAAAAAAGATTTATTTAAAAAGGGAAGACCTTTTGCATACCGGAGCGCATAAAATTAATAGTACTTTAGGGCAGGTGCTTTTGGCAGTCTCAATGGGCAAGAAAAGACTAATTGCCGAGACTGGGGCTGGTCAACATGGAGTTGCTACTGCCACGGTTGCGGCATTGTTTGGATTAAAATGCGATGTCTATATGGGAGAAGAAGATATTCATCGGCAGTCATTAAATGTTATGCGGATGGAGCTTTTGGGAGCAAGAGTAATTAGCGTTAAAAGTGGAACACGAACTTTAAAAGACGCTATGACCGAAGCTTTGCGTGATTGGGTAACCAATGTCCGCGATACTTACTATGTTATTGGTACCGTTGCCGGACCGCATCCGTATCCTGAAATGGTGCGTGATTTTCAGTCGGTGATTGGGAGCGAGGCAAGGGCTCAAATCTTAAAGCAGGACCATCGCTTGCCGGATTATCTTGTTGCTTGTGTTGGAGGCGGCAGTAACGCCATAGGTTTATTCCACCCTTTCTTTAATGATTCAGGTGTAAAGATGATTGGAGTTGAAGCCGCAGGATTGGGGTTATCAAGCGGGAAACATTCAGCCAGCCTTGAGGCTGGTTTAGTTGGAGTGCTGCATGGTTCTAAGTCAAAAATTTTAGAGGATAGGTTCGGCCAGATAAAAAATGCGCATTCTGTTGCTGCCGGCCTTGATTATCCCGGTGTGGGCCCGGAGCATGCCTATTACCGGCAGATTAAGCGTGCAGTTTATGTGTCTATTACCGACAAAGAAGCTTTAGAGGGGTTTAAGTTATTGTCCCAGGTTGAAGGGATTATCCCGGCATTAGAATCCGCGCATGCTATTGCTTATTTAAAGAAGTCAGGTAAGATGATTAGGAAAAATTCGACAGTGATTGTTTGTCTTTCCGGAAGAGGGGATAAGGATTTGCATGAATCGCATTGAAGAAAAATTTATTCAACTGAAAAAAGAAAATAAAAAGGCATTTATTGCTTTTATAACGGCGGGTTTTCCCGACTTATCTACTACAGCTAAACTCGTTTTAAGTTTAGAGAAAAATGGCGTAGACATAATTGAGTTGGGAGTACCTTTTTCTGAACCCTTAGCTGATGGCCCGATTATCCAGAACGCTTCAGCTTATTCTCTTAAAAAAGGGGTGAATTTGCCAAAAATTTTAAGCTTGGTAAAGAAGTTACGCCAGAATACTAATTTACCGATATGTTTAATGACTTACTATAATCCTGTTTTTTGTTTTGGCGATCAGCGTTTTATTGACCAAGCGGTGCTTGCTGGGGTAGATGGAGTGATTATTCCGGATTTGCCTCCGGAAGAAGCAAGTGAATTTATTGATTATGCAAATAAGTCCGGTTTAGTAAATATTTGTTTTGTTGCCCCGACTAGTTCGAGGGAGCGGATTAAAGTAATAGCTAAAAAAGCCAAAGGTTTTATTTATTATGTTTCCTTAACCGGGGTAACCGGTAAACGTAATAGGTTGAGCCTGGATCTAAAAACCAAGCTTGCCGAAATCAAAAAGATAACTTCTTTACCGGTTTGTGTCGGATTCGGTATCTCGAATGCACAGCAAGCTTGCGAGGTGTCTAAAATTTCTGATGGAGTAATTATCGGCAGCGTAATTGTCGAAAAAATTAAAGAGCATATCGGCCGCGCTGATCTCGTGCCGCAGGTGTCCAGTTTTGTAAAAACCCTTCAATGTATAAAAAAGATAAATTAAATAATGGTTTAAGGATAATTTCAAAGGCTAATGACAGCGTGCAATCTGTATCTTTAGGTATTTGGATTAATACTGGAGGCCGCTATGAAACAGCTGCTCAAAAAGGGATATCTCATTTTTTAGAACACCTTCTTTTTAAGGGTAGTAAAAAATATTCCTGCCGGATGATTAAAGAATCCGTTGAGGGGGTGGGTGGTTCATTAAATGGTTTTACCTCTGAGGAGCTAACTTGTTATCTGGTTAAAATCCCTAATCGTTATTCGGCCCTGGCTTTAGATATTTTATCCGACATGGTAGCTAATCCCTGTTTAAAGCAGGAAGATATTATAAAAGAAAAAACAGTTATCTTAGAAGAACTTAAGATGTATCGGGACCTTCCGCAAAGTTATGTTTATGAGCTCCTTGATGAGTTACTTTGGCCTAATCAAGTCTTAGGCTCGGCTATAATCGGCACAGTTGAATCAGTGACTAATATTAATTGTCAAAGTTTAAAATCTTATCAAGCTGGTTTTTATACTCCGGCTAATATTGTCATTAGTGCTGCCGGGAAAGTTAACCATGATCTGTTAGTTAAAAAAACTTCAGCTTTCTTCTCATCACAAAAAGCCGATAAACTTAATACTTTTGTGCCTGTTCAGGAAAACCAGATTCATCCGCAATTAAAAATTTTTGATAAAGCTACTGAACAGACTCATATGGCTTTAGGGTTTCATGCTTTAAAGCGAGATCATCCTTTAAGGCATGCCGGGGCAATATTACATATAATTTTAGGAGCGAATATGTCCAGCCGCCTTTTTAATCAGGTTAGGGAAAAAAGAGGCTTAGCCTATGAGATTGGTACCGCGCTTAAGCGTTATGCTGATACCGGGGCTTTTGTTGTGCATGCCGGTATTGATAATTTAAAAGTTGATGATGCTTTAAGCCTGATTTTTAAAGAGCTAAGTAAAACTAAAAAATCTTTTGTCCTTGATGGTGAATTTAAGCGCGCCAAAGAATTTTATTTAGGGCAGTTGGCTTTAGCTTTAGAAGATACTATGGAGGACATGCTCTGGATGGGAGAAAATGTTGCCTGTCTGGATGAGGTGTATACGTTGCAACAGATTATTAAGGATGTGAATAAAGTAAGCTTGGAAGATGTGCGCCAAGTTGCCAGGTTGGTGTTTCGAAATCAGGCAATCAATTTAGCTTTAATTGGGCCTCTTGAAAAAAGTGAAAAAAATATATACGCTAAACTTAACTTAGGGTAAGTATGATAACATTTTTAATTATATTGATTTTGGTTGTTCTTTCTTTTTTCTTTTCAGCCTCAGAGACTTCGATTATCGGCTTGAGTAAGATTCGGCTGCGCCATATGCTGAAAAAAGGAACTAAGCGCGCTTTGAGCGTCCAGCGGTTAACAACTAAATTAGATAAAGTAATTGCCGCTATACTTATCGGTAATAATCTGGTTAATATTGCCGTTTCATCAATTGTCACCGGTATTTTTGTTCAGATTTACGGATACCGTTGGGGCATTATCGTCTCAACTTTCGTTACTACTTTGGTTTTACTTATCTTCTGCGAAGTGACTCCAAAGATACTTTCATCAAAGCATGCTGACAAAGTCGCATTATTTACCGCCCCCTTTATGGAGGTGATATTGGTAATTTTTAAACCACTGATATTATTTTTCACTGGAATCAGTAATTTCATCCTTAAAATTTGCGGAGTGGGCCCGGTTAAAAAATCGCCCTTAATTACCGAAGAAGAATTAAAATCAATGATTGAGATGGGGCAGGAGGAAGGTGTTTTAAGCGATGAGGAGCGTAAAATGTTGCATCGCATCTTTGAATTCGGAGATACGATGCTTGTGGATATTATGGTACCGATGGATAAAATTATTGCGGTGAGCATCGATACTAATTCTGATGATTTGTTAAATATTTTTGTTGAAGAAGGCCATGCCCGTCTTCCGGTATATACTCAAAGCCGCAATAATATTGTTGGTATAGTTTATGCCCATGACTTGCTTTATATCTTGCGGGAAAAGGGTTTGTTTTTGTTACAAGATTTGCTTCATGAAGCTTGTTTTGCTTCTAGTACAACGCGCGTAAATGATCTTTTAAAAAGATTCCAGACCGAGAAAATGCAGATGGCAATTGTAATTGATAAGGACAAAAAGGCCCTGGGGTTAGTTACCTTGGAGGATTTAATTGAAGAGATTGTCGGCGAAATAGAGGAAAAACGTTCTAAGCTTAAGACCCAAGTCTGAAGAATTATTTGACATCAAAATTTAGCTGTGTTAAAATAGAAAATCAAATGAGATTAGTACAATCTCCCGCTTTGCAATTATCCGGCGGGATGATACTCGGGCGTTTATAACGCTCAAGGATTTCACTAGATAAAAACTTAAAGTGTTTAGTCAGCGCTGGTAACTTACGAGCACTTCCATTGGTAAGTTAAGCGCTCATTTAAAGGGAGGAATACATGGCAGAAACAGGATATTGCGTCAAATGTAAAGGTAAGAAAGATATGAAAGATGAAGAGAAGGTTACGATGAAAAATGGCCGTGCAGCAGTCAAGGGTAAATGCCCTGAATGCGGAACTGGTATGTACAAGATTTTAGGTAAGGCCAAGTAATTATAATAAAATAGGAGTAGAAAATAGAAACAAAACAATTAGCACAACACATCGCCCATGCTGCCAAATCCAAGAAGGCAGAAGATGTTATTATCCTTGATGTTTCTAAAATAGCCGGGTTCTGTGATTATTTCGTGATTGCCAGCGGTAATTCCTTGAGGCATGCTACAGCCATTGCCCAGGCGATTCAGGATGAGCTGGAAAGTAAAAAAATAAAATCTCTCTCAAAGGTTTCACCGAATGATGAATCCGGCTGGATAGCTTTAGATTATGTTTCGGTGATTGCGCATACGTTCTATAAACCGGTGAGAGAGTTTTATTCTTTAGAGGGGCTTTGGTCTGACGCCAAAAAGGTAAGAGTTATTGCTCCTAAGCCCTAACTTGCCCAAATTGTATTGCCATTCTTAAGAAAATAAAATGCATGATAATATTCAAGAAAAGCTTATAGCTTTAGTTAATCTCTGCCTAGAGGATCTTGGCTGGCTTAAAGAGTGCAAAGATGGTGTTTTGCTTGATTTTCCTACAGATAATCGCTTCGGCGATTTTACTACCAATATTGCTTTAAAATTAAGTAAGCTTTTAAAGCGGGCTCCGCAGTCAATTGCTGCTGAATTAGTTGCATCTCTCCAAAAAGAAATAATAAAATCTAATTTAAGCGATTTAATCTCTCAAGTTAAAGTCGAGGGTGTGGGGTTTGTAAATTTTTATTTAAATGACAGCTATTTTCACGCTAGGCTTAGAGAGATAATTACCTGCGGTAAAGAGGCGTTAAGGTTGGACCTGGGAAAAGGTAAAAAAACTTTAATTGAATTTGTCAGTGCAAATCCAACCGGTTGTTTGTCTGTGGCGCACGCGCGTCAGGCAGCGGTTGGAGATTGTTTTGCCAGTATCTTAAGTTTTTTAAATTTTGATATTTCCCGTGAGTATTATTTAAATGATGAAGGCAATCAGATTAATATTCTGGGCAATTCTGTGGCTTTGCGGCTCAAGGAATTGCAGGGCGAGAAAATAGATTTTCCTGAGAATTATTACCAAGGGGATTATATCTATGATATTGCCCGCAAGGCCGACGAAGCTAAAATTAAAAATACTGAATTGGGGGATTTTGCCGCCGATTCTATTTTAAAAATAATCAAGGATGAGCTTAAGGATTTTGGGGTTAACTTTGATTTTTGGTATTCGCAAAAGGAATTAGCTAAAAGCGGAAAAGTTGAATGGGCATTTAAGCAATTAAAGGAGCAAGGGTATTTATATGAGCAGGATGGGGCGCTTTGGTTTAAGTCTACTGCTTTTGGCGATGATAAAGACAGGGTAATTGTAAAAAGCGATGGCAGCCAAACTTACCTGGCTCCGGATATTGCTTACCATCAGGATAAATTCAACCGCGGGTTTAGCTGGTTGATTAATCTCTGGGGCCCGGATCATCATGGTTATATTAATCGCATTAAAGCTTCAATTGAGGCATTTGGGCATAAAAGCGATGATTTGTCTGTCATTATTGTTCAGCTGGCCACTATTTTTAGAGATGGTAAGCCTTTGCAAATGTCCACCCGGCGAGGGCAGTATATAACTTTGCGCGAGGTTCTTGATGAAGTCGGAAAAGATGCCGCCCGATTTTTCTTTTTAATGCGTCGTACCTCAAGCCACTTGGATTTTGATTTGGAGGTTGCTAAAAAACAGAGCGCAGAAAATCCGGTATATTACGTGCAATATGCGCATGCGCGTATCTGTAGTATTCTACGCTCTAGCCCGGCTGCCTTAACCGATAGCGATTTGAATTTGTCAGTGCTTAAGGAAAAAGAGGAGTTGGATCTTATAAAGAAGATGCTGCAATTTAAGGTTGTTCTTAATATTTGCCTGATTACTTGTGATCCATATATGGTTACAGTTTACTTACAAGAGCTTTCTGAAACTTTTCATAAATTTTATGATTTACACCGGGTTTTGGGGCAAGAGGAACAAGTTACTTGCGCAAGGCTGGCGTTAATTAAAGGCGCAAAAATTGTTTTAGCAGCCGGTTTAGAATTGTTAGGAATAACTCAGCCTGAGAAGATGTGAGTATGTCTACTCACAAGATTTTAAGATTAGCGACTCTTAATCTGCATCTGCAAAACCAGTTTTCCAAGGAATTAGGCATCTCAAAGATTTTAGCCCAAATTTTAGTTAACCGCAAAATTACTTCTGTAGCTTCCGCACAAAGATTTCTTAAAAGTTCAATTAGCGATTTATTCAGCCCGCATTTATTCCCGGATATGCCTAAAGCAATCAGCTTGATTAAAAAAGCACAAGAGAATAAAGAAAAGGTGATGGTTTTTGGCGATTATGATGTTGACGGCATAACTAGCACGGTATTGGTCAAAAATACTCTTCTTGATTTAGGCTTAAGCGTTTTACATCATATTCCGCATCGCATCAAAGAAGGCTATGGATTGAATAAAGAAATTATTAATTTTGCTAAGGAAAAACAAGTCAGGCTTATGGTTACTGCTGATTGCGGGATAGCTAATCATAAAGAGGTGGAAGCGTTAAGGCAGGCAAATATTGATGTGATTATTACTGATCATCATGAGCCTCAGGATTTAAATTTACCAGCTGCTTCATGTATAATTAACCCTAAACTTAAGCATTCCGGCTATCCGTACCGTGAGCTTGCCGGAGTGGGGGTAGCGTACAAGTTTTGCCAGGCGGTAACCGGATCATTGTTAATTGATGACCTGGATTTAGTTACTTTGGGCACAATTGCCGATAGTGTTCCTTTAACCGGTGAAAATAGGATTATTGCCAAAGAGGGTTTAGTCAGATTGCCTCAAACAAAAAGATTGGGTCTGCGTGCGATAATCGAAAACGCAGGTATTAAAAATAAAAAATTTAATTCAACTTACATAAGTTTTATTATTGCTCCCAGGTTAAATGCCCCAGGGCGCATGAGCGATGCCGAGGCTTCAGTAAATCTTTTAATGAGCCAGGATGCCCAGGAAGCTCAGGGTTTAGCTTTGGAGCTCGAACAATTTAACCGGCAGCGTCAAAAAATTGAAAGTAAAATTTTAGATGAAGCAGAGGATCTGATTAATCAACAGATAAATTTTAATAAGTATAAAGTAATTGTAATTGCCAAGGAAGATTGGCATCAGGGGGTTTTAGGTATTGTTGCTTCAAAGCTAGCGGATAGGTTTTACCGGCCGGCAATAGTTATTTCTTTAAACGAAAACTTGTGTAAGGGGTCAGCGCGTTCAATTAAAAACTTTCATCTATTTGATGCGCTTATGGATTCTAAAGCATTGTTGGATAGTTTTGGCGGGCATGCTCATGCTGCTGGACTTCTAATAACCCGGGATAATATTGATGAATTTAGGACGAGTATTAATAAACTGGCTAATGACCGCCTGACTCTGGAGGATTTGCTTCCCAGTATAGATGTTGATTTAGAGCTTAGTTTGAGTGATTTGAATGAATCAATGGTCCGCCAGCTTGAACTTCTAGAGCCGTTTGGCATGAGTAATCCTGAACCATTATTCTATACGCGTATGCTTAAGGTTAAAGGGCAGGTGCAACTTTTAAACCGAGGTACTTTGAAATTCTGGGCAACCGACGGTATAGTTACTTGTCAGATTATTGCTTTTGGAATGAGCAATTTGAAAGATAGTTTACTGCAGGCAACTGCTTTTGATCTTATTTATACCGCTAAAATTGACAGTTGGCGTCAAGAGGAATCGATAATTCTTGAAGCCAAAGATATATTTTTTAAATAGTTGGTTTAGGTTTTCTCGGGGTTGCTTTTTTGAAGTCGCCTTTTTTGATGCATTTGGCGCAGATATAAACTTTCTTGGTTGTTCCGTTAACAACTATATGGACTTTTTGAAGATTTGGCAGAAACTTGCGCTTGGACCAGCGGGCTATTTTTGAACCGGTACCGCCTTTAGCTTTGTATTGGCCTTTTCTGGCTAATACTTTTCCAGTAAGTGCACCTTTTTTACAGATTGAGCAATTTTTAAGCATTTTTAGAACTCCTTTTTGAGCATCCTGATTTTAAATTTAACGAAATCCTTGCGAGTAAAACGAGCAAGGAAGATTTCAATAATAAGTTCATTAAGTATACTTGAAATTATGGTATTGTCAAGTTAGAATATAGGTGTGTCTGACTTTGAATGACCGGAGGTTTTTAAAAAGTAGTTTAGGCAAAAAAAGAAAGAAAATATGAAAAAGAATAAAGTAATTGGGATATTATTGTTAGTTTTTGCGGTTTATACGATTGTCGGTATGGTCGCAGATAGCGGTATTTTTTGGGATATCTATAATTATCTAACGTTAATATTTTTTATATTAAGCGGTATCGTTTTGTTAAAACAAAAATAGTTACTAAGTTTAGCCTAGAAAATATTCAAGTTTAGAGCTCCGGGTTAAATTTGATTATTCAAGATTATGGATAAAATATTAGGTGGACTAAATAAAGAGCAGGTGGCGGCAGTTACACATAAAGATGGCCCGCTATTGATTATCGCTGGCGCTGGTACAGGTAAAACCAGGGTGATTACTCAGCGTATTGCTTGGCTGGTTGACCAGGGTTTGGCAAAAACCAATGAAATCCTGGCGCTTACTTTCACTGATAAGGCTGCTAAAGAAATGCAGGAGCGGGTAGATGTCCTGATGCCTTACGGTTATACGGATATCTGGATTTCTACATTCCATGCTTTTGGCGACCGTGTTTTGCGGGAAAATGCTTTGGTTGCCGGACTAAATCCTGATTTTAAAGTACTTACTCAGCCGGAAGCGGCAGTGTTTTTCCGGGAGCATCTTTTTGAATTTCCGCTTGCTTATTACCGCCCGCTAGCTGAACCTACTCGATTTATCTCTGCGTTTATTTCATTTTTCAGCCGGGCAAAAGACGAAGATATATCAGCCCAGGAATATTTGAAATATGCTCAAGATTTTCTAATTGAATCTAAAACTGTTTTAGAAGATAAAGCTGCTGCGGAATTAGCTGTTGCGCAAATGGAATTGGCTCAAGCTTATGTCAAATACCAGGAGCTATTGGCTAAAGAAGGCTTAATTGATTTTGGCAATCAGTTTTACTTAAGTTTAGAGCTTTTACGTTCTCATCCTTTAGTCCTGCAAAATTATCAGAAACAGTTTAAGTATATTTTAGTTGATGAATTTCAGGATACTAACTTTTCCCAATTTCAAATTGTAAAGCTTCTTGCTGGAAGATTGCAAAATATTACCGTAGTCGGTGATGATGATCAGTGTATTTATCGTTGGAGAGGGGCTGCTTACAGCAATATTTTAAATTTTATTAAAGATTATCCTGATGCTGAAAAAATTACGCTTATTCAAAATTATCGCTCTACTCAAGACATTCTGGATAGTGCTTATCAGTTAATTCAATATAACAATCCTGAACGTTTTGAAGTAAAGGCTAAGATTGATAAGCATTTAATCGGTTTGCCTAAAAAAGGCCAGGGGCCGGTACCTTTGCGTTTTGACACTTATTCAACTGAATCTGATAATGTAAGTAAGATTATAAAAGATAAAGTAAGTTTAGGTAAGTTTAAGTATAATGATTTTGCCATTCTGGTCCGTTCTAATTCTGATGCTCAGGGTTTTATCCAATCGTTAAATATGGAAAATATTCCTTGGCAATTTAGCGGTAATCAAGGTTTATATGGGCGCGAGGAGGTTAAGGTCTGCATTAATTTTTTACGTCTGATTGCTAATCCTTCGGATTCCTTAAGTTTGTATTATTTGGCTAGTTCTGAAATTTATAATGCGGATTTAGCGGATTTGGCCTTATGTAATCATTATGCCCGGCGCAGGAATCTTTCACTTTATTCAGTTTTGCTTGAGCTTGAAAAAAATCCCGAGTTAGAATCAATAAAGGATAAGACTAAAGAAATTATCAGTAAGGTCTTGGCGGATATCGAAAAATTTCTTCAGGTTTCCCGGGCGGAAACAACCGGAAGGCTGCTTTATAGTTTTCTTACCGGTACCGGTTATCTCAAATATTTAACCCATGATCTTACTTTGGAAAAGGAAATTAAAATTCAAAACATTGCTAAATTTTTTAATCAGGTGCGTGATTATGAGCTAGTAGCCAAAGAAGATCGTGTGATTAGTTTTATTAGGCACCTTAATCTGCTTATTGAATCCGGTGACGATCCACCGACCGTAGAAGCAGACCTAGATCAGGACGCGGTCAATATTTTGACCATGCATAAAGCCAAAGGGCTGGAATTTCGGGTTGTTTTTTTGGTTTGCTTGGTTCAAGGGAAATTTCCTGTTCCTAAACGTTCAGGCCAGATGGAGTTGCCTGATGCTTTAATTAAAGAAGTTTTGCCCAGTGGAGATTTCCATCTTCAGGAGGAGCGCAGGCTTTTTTATGTTGGAATGACGCGGGCAAAGGAGGAATTATATTTAACCAGTGCGGAAGATTATGGCGGTAAACGTATACGTAAGGAAAGCCAGTTTGTGCTCGAAGCGTTAGGGAGGAAGCCCGAAAATACAGATAAGAAGAAAGCTACCGCTATCCAAAGTATCCAGCGTTTTGCTCCGGCTTCTTTGTCAGTTAAATCAAATCTTACAAAGGTTCCTCCGGATAAGTTGATTGCTTTAAATTACTATAAGATCGATGATTATTTAACCTGCCCTTTAAAATATAAGTATGTAAATATTTTACGTGTGCCGATTATGGATCATCATACGGTTATTTACGGACGGGCAATGCATGAAGCAGTCAGCCAGTATTTTTTACGCAAGCTTAATGGGGATAAAATGGAAATGGATGAGCTTTTAAGCTGTTTTCAGGTAAATTTTGATCCTCAGGGTTTTTTTGATGTTAATCATCAGGAAGAGCGCTTTCGTATAGGCCGTCAGGCTTTAATCAGGTTCTACAAGGAAGACCAGAATCGTGCTGCTGCGCCTAAATTTATTGAAAAAGAATTTTCTTTTGTTTTGGGAGATAATAAGATTAGCGGGAGGTTTGACCGTATAGACCTGGAAGAAGCTGGTGCAGTGATTATGGATTTTAAAACCTCGGAGATTAAGACGCAAAAAGATGCGGATAAGCGGGTGAAAGAGAATAAGCAGTTAGCTCTTTATGGGCTTGCTTATCAGCATATTTTTGGGGCTTTACCGGTTGCAGTTGAACTATACTTTTTGGAATCCGGGATTATTGGCAGGCATGAACTTAGTTTGGATGACTTGGAAGGGGTAAAAGAGGATATTTTGAAGGTTTCCGATGGTATCCGCCAGCAAAATTTTATAGCTCATCCTGAATATAAGGCTTGTACTTATTGTGCCTATTGCCAAATCTGCCCATCTGCAGTAAGCCGTTAATAAAAGTTGACAACCCTAAGTATTTGGATTAGAGTAAAAAATAGAAATGAAAGCGATTACTTCAATAATTATCTGGATTGGCAGTATTTTGTTGACCATTTTACTGTTTTTTGTGGTTCTTGCCTTAACTATCCTGCTTTTTCCATTTGATCGAAAAAACAAAATTACCCATGCTCAGTGTTTTTGGTGGGCGGATGCGGTGATTGGTTTAAACCCTTTCTGGGATGTGAAAGTCAGCGGCTTAGAGGATATTGACCATAAACGGGCCTATGTAGTTATTGCTAATCATCAAAGCATGGCGGATATTGTTGTTCTTTATAAAACTAAAATGCAGTTTAAGTGGGTGGCTAAGGCAAGTTTATTTAATATTCCTTTTATCGGTTGGTGTTTGAGCTTAATCAGGCATATTAAACTGGTTCGTGGAGATTTTGCGAGCATAAAAGAAGTATATCATCAGGCAAGCTGTTGGTTGCGTAAAGATATGTCGGTTTTGTTTTTTCCTGAAGGTACCCGCAGCACCAGCAATCAGATGGGTGAGTTTCAGAATGGTGCATTTAAGCTGGCGATTAAAGAAAAGAAGCCGATACTGCCAATTTGTTTAAAGGGTACGCATGCTGCAATTCCCAAAGGGAGCAAATTTTTTGCGACAAAAGTTGAAGTTATTGTTTCGGTATTGCCGCCGATTGAAACTGACCAATTTGGCCCGGGAGACTTTACGCTATTAAAGGATACTGTTTATACAAGAATTAAAGAAAAGCTGCTGGAATTAAAGTAAATGAAAAAAAAGTTTAAAATTTTGATTTTAGTTGGAATTATTCTGTTGGCCATTTTTATTACGGCCAATATTTTGCTAGGTGTTTTTGCTCCTAGGATTATTGAAAATCAGATCCAACAGAATTTAAAACTTAAAAGCAGCTTGGGTAAAATAAGTTTAAGTTTACCTTTTACGGTTACTCTTGAAAAATTAGAGGTGGGTAATTTTGCCAGTATTAAGAAGATATCATTTTCGCCGAATTTAATTGCTCTTATATTTGGTAAAATAGTTATTCATGGCTTGGATGTTGTAGAGCCGGTGATCAGTCTCGAGTTATCAGCTGATGGTATGTTAAGTCTTCCGGTTCTGCCGCAGAGCGGTAAGCCTCCGGCAGTTTATTTGACCAGCCTGAAGGTAGAGAATGGGAAAATAATTTTTATTGACCGGAAAATAACTGTTGATGGTTTTAAGTTAGTTTTAGATAAGCTGAATGTAAGAGTAGCTAAAGTTTCCTTGCCAATTACATCGTTAGCTACTAATTTTAGTTTAAGCGCAGAATTGGTTAATTCGCATTCTTTTCCTTTTGGCAACATTCTATTTAGCGGATGGCTGGATTATTTGGCGCGTGATCTGGATGCGAAACTAGAGGTTAATGATTTGGATATAGCAAATTTTGCTCTCTATTACGGTAATTTTATATCGAACAAGAAACTTTCTTCAGGCCTGCTTAATTTGAGCTCTGCTTTTAAGGCCAGTAATAATAATTTACAGATTACTACCGAATTTAATCTTTCAAAGTTAGTTTATATAAAAACCGATGAAGAGCAGCTGGATTTAAATTTAGCGAAAGATGCCCTGGATTTATTCACCGATTCAGAAGGTAATTTACGCTTAGAATTTAAAATTGATACTTTGTTAGATAATCCGGCATTGAGCCCGGATAAAATTAAAAAGATAGTATTAAAAGCGGCGATGAAAAATTTAGCCAGCCAGTCTCCGGAGCAGTTAGTTGATAAAGTAGCCAACGTGCTTGACAAGTACAAACAGATGGGTAAACAATTAAAAAGTATTTTTGGCCAATAAGAGGCTGGATGTATGCAAGAAGTTAAATCTAAATCATTAAAGAATCTGGAAGAAAAAATGGAAGGGTTGGACGCGGGTTCCTTACGTTACCATATTCTAGAAAGTGCTAAAAGTTTTAAATGTTCCTGGATAGAATTGGGACGTTCTTTGTATTCAGTCTGGAAAGATAAAATGTATAAGGAGTGGGGTTATCTTAATTTTGATGTTTATGTCAGCCGTGAAATAGGCATACGTAAACAGACGGCGATGAAGTTGCTTAAGTCGTATTATTTTTTAGAAAAAGAAGAGCCGCAATATTTAAAGTCGGATTATACCGATCAAGCGCAAGCGGTTAATATCCCCAGTTATGAATCTGTCGATGTCTTGCGCCAGGCTAAGAATAAAAAAGGTTTGGATGAAAATGACTACCGTTCTTTAAAAAAAGAAATATTTGAAAAAGGCAAAGATGCTGTTGAAGCAAAAAAGAACTTAGGAGTAATCATCCGGCAAAGGCAAGAGTTGGATCCTGAAGAAATACAAGAAAAAAAGAAGCTTTCCGCATTGAAAAGGCTTATCGGCCAGCTGCGTTTACTTAAAACCGAGGTTCAGACGTTAAGGTTGCTTTCTGAAGCGCGAGTCAATGAGTTGGATGCTTTAATCAAAAATATTGATTTAGAAATAGGAGAGTAATTTCAGATGGCCGAGGTTAAAGAAAAAACAATGACCCTTGAGCAAAGAATGGCCCATCTGGGTGTTCGTGAAGAGGATATTGTTGAGAGTTTTATCCGCTCAGGCGGACCGGGCGGCCAGAATGTTAATAAAACCTCTACTTGTGTATATTTAAAACATCGTCCTACCGGAATAGAGGTAAAATGCCAGCGGCAGCGTTCTCAGCTTTTAAATCGTTCATTGGCCAGGCATATTCTTTTAAGCAAGATCGCCAATCGAATTCAGCAGGATAATTTAGCTCAGCAATCATTTAAGGCTAAAGTCATGCGTAGGAATCGCCTGAAGCCCCAAGGTCTTAAAAAAAGGATCCTGGAAGATAAGCGTAGGCATGGGGAGAAGAAATTTGTGCGTAGAAAAATTCGTGAGATTGAAGTTGCATAAATATTTTATTGTGCTAACATATAAAGAAATAAAGAAGTAATTGACTTGTTAGGTTTATTATCGTATAATCTTAAAAAAATGGAGGTAGAGATTTGGTTTTGGTCAAGGAACAGAAAGCAAAATTAATTGATGATTTTAAAGTGCATTCCCGAGACACGGGAAGTGCTGAAGTTCAGATAGCTATTCTTACCGGGAGAATTAATGATTTAGGGCTACACTTTAAAACACATAAAAAAGATCTTCATTCCCGCCGAGGCTTACTCCTTTTAGTAAGCAGGCGCCGCAGGCTTCTCAAGTATCTTAAGGATAAGGATATGAAAAAGTACGAAGAAGTCCTTGAAAAACTTAAGCTTAGAAAGTAAACCCCGCAAGTTTTAATTCATAAAAAAGAAAGAGCTAATTTATGCAGACGAAAAGTTTAAAAATTAAATTTGGAAAAAATGACCTAGTTTTAGAAACTGGAAAAATTGCCAAGCAAGCCAATGGTTCGGTTGTGCTTACTTATGGTTCAACGGTTATTTTGGTTACGGCTTGTATGTCACGCGAAATTAGAGAAGGCCAGGATTTTTTTCCGCTTACTGTTGAGTACCAGGAGAAAACTTATGCTGCCGGTAGGATTCCCGGTGGTTTTTTTAAGCGTGAAGGAAGGCCTTCTGAGAGTGAAATATTGGGTTCTCGTTTAATTGACCGTCCGATAAGGCCGTTATTTCCGGAAGGATTTTTAAATGAAGTTCAGATTGTCGCCCTTGTTTTATCAAGTGACGGAGAAAATGACCCGAATGTTTTGGCATTAATTGGAGCAAGCGCAGCCCTGTCTATTTCGGATATTCCCTTTAACGGGCCGTTAGCCAGCTGTCGGGTTGCCCGGGTCAATGGTGAGTTGATACTTAATCCTACTTATGCTGAAATCGAAAGTTCTGATTTAGAAGTAGTCGTGGCCTGCAATAAAAATGGTGTCGTGATGCTTGAATCAAAAGCCAAAGAGGTTTCTGAAGAGGATTATCTTGAGGCGGTAAAATTTGGGATGGATAGTTTAGCAGCTATAATTAGTTTGCAGGAAGAATTTGCCCGTCTTTATGGCCAGCCTAAAGTTAAGGTTACTTTAAAATTAATTGATCCGGTTCTAATGCAGAAGATTGAGTCTCTGGCTTCCGATAAGCTAGCTAAAATATATAAATTAGGTAAAAAAGAGAATCGTGAAGAAGAGGTAGCATTATTAGCCAAGGGATTAGAAGAAAATTTAGCTAGTGAAGAATTTTTGAAGGCCGATATTTCTACAGCTTTGCATGAGTTGGAAAAGAGGCAAGTTCGTTTGATGATTGTGAATGATAGCATCCGTGTCGACGGACGTGCGATTAAGGAGATTCGTCCAATTACCTGCGAAGTTTCTGTTTTGCCGCGTACTCACGGATCCAGCCTTTTTACGCGAGGTCAAACTCAGAGCCTGGCGATAACTACTTTAGGTACCGGCGAGGATGAGCAGTTAATTGAATCCTTAAGCGGAGAAAAGAAAAAATCATTTATGCTGCATTATAATTTTCCTTCTTTTAGTGTTGGTGAAACTCGGCCAATACGCAGCCCGGGCAGGCGTGAAATCGGGCATGGTGCTTTAGCTGAGAAGGCTTTACTGATTGTAATGCCCTCAAAAGAAAAATTCCCTTATACTGTCAGAGTCGTTTCTGAAATTCTAGAATCCAATGGTTCTAGTTCTATGGCTTCTGTTTGTGCTGCCACGCTTTCATTAATGGACGCTGGTGTTCCGATTAAAAGCCCGGTTGGCGGAGTTGCTTTAGGATTAATTAAGGAAGGTAATAAAACGATAATTTTAACCGATATTGCCGGCCTTGAAGACCATTTTGGTGATATGGATTTTAAGGTTGCCGGAACACGGGCTGGAGTTACTGCTGTTCAGCTGGATCTTAAAATCGACGGAATTTCTTTAGATTTGCTTAAAGAATGCTTACTGCAGTCAAAAGAAGGCCGGTTATTTATTTTAGATAAAATGAGCACAGCTTTAAATACTCCGCGTGAGCAGCTTTCTAGTTTTGCTCCACGCATTGATGTCCTGAAAATTCCTATTGAGAAAATCGGTGAGCTTATCGGCCCAGGCGGTAAAACGATTAAGGCTATAATTGCCTCAACCGGAGCCAGTATTGATATTAAGGATGATGGTACAGTTTTGGTCGGTTCAGTTGATGCTGAAAAGTCTGAAGCTGCGATAAAAATGATTAAGGCTATTACCAATGATGTCGAAGTAGGTAAGATTTACTTAGGTAAGGTGAAGCGTATTATGCAATTTGGCGCTTTTGTTGAAATAGCCCCGCGTAAAGAGGGGTTAGTTCATGTATCTGAGCTGTCTAGCACATTTGTCAAGAAAATCGATGACTTGGTTAAAGTTGGTGATGAATTTAAAGTTAAAGTTATTGGTGTTGATGAGTTGGGCAGGATTAACTTAAGTAAAAAACAAGCCGAAGCAGGGGAAACAAAAATAGATTAATTTTTAGAAGTGAAAGAAAGAAGAATTAATGAAGTCAAAGGTGTAATCTTAGTAGCACTGGGGCTGATGGTTTTAGCCAGCCTTTTGCGCTTTGATCGGCTTGACTTAATTTTCTACACTTCACATCCTAATTTCCCACCTAAAAATCTGCTTGGAGTATTCGGTGCTTATTTAGCCGGAATCCTCGTATTTATATTCGGCAATATCTCCAGTTTTATTATTCCATTTTTAGTTATTGCTTTGGGCATAAAATATTTTCGTCAAGATAAGCCTTATTTAAGCATTCCGCGTATTTTAGGCATGTTTATTTTGCTTGTCTCGATAAGCTCGCTCATCGGGATGTTTAATTTGACTAATGAACCTCTAAGATTTCAAACTTCCGGGTTCTTAGGGGCACTTACCTCGAATTTTATAACCACCTATTTTAGCCGCTTGGGTGGTTTTATTATTTTTATTACTTTTATTATTCTTTCTTTAGCTTTAGTTACGGAAATTCTTATTTCTTCGATTTTTTTAAAAATAGTTGAAAAGATAAAATCTCTGTTTGCCGGTTTAGCTATTTTTACTAATAAGAAAAAAGCTGTTCCGGTTAGGGTTAAGGGTAATTTGATCAACAATCTTATTCCCAAGAAACAGGAGCAGCCTAATTTGTCTAAACCAAAAATATTTATGCCTGAAACTGTTGCGCCTAAATTAAAGATTCAGATTAAAACCAAGCCGGATACAGAAGAAGTCAAATTGAAACCAAGCGAATTAAAGATTGGTGATTACCATTTGCCTTCACTAGATCTATTAGATGAGCCTTTGGCGTCAGATACCAGGTCGATGAAGGAGGATCTTGAAGCCTGCGCCCGGACGTTGGAAGATACGTTGGAAGATTTTGGTATTTCGGCTAAAGTTACAGATATTATCCGCGGGCCGGTAATTACCCGTTATGAGCTTGAGCCTGCGCCTGGGGTAAAGATTAATCGTATTGAGGCTTTAAGTGATGATATTTCTTTGGCGATTAAAGCCCAGTCAATAAGAATCATTGCCCCCATACCGGGTAAAGGCAGAGTAGGAGTTGAGGTCCCTAATTCGACAAGTACCTTAGTTTGTATTAGGGATTTACTTGCTTCACCGGAGTATCATAAGCAGAAATCAGCTTTAACTATGGCATTGGGTAAGGATATTACCGGTAAACCGATATTTGGCGATTTAGGTGATATGCCACATTTGTTAATTGCCGGCACTACCGGATCAGGCAAAACCGTCTGTGTTAATACTTGTATTTTATCGTTACTTTTTAAAGGTTCTCCCAATGATTTGAAATTTTTAATGATCGACCCTAAGATGGTTGAACTCATGCCTTTTAATGGTTTGCCGCATTTATTGTGCCCGGTAGTTACTGATGCTAAAAAAGCCGCAGTTGCGCTTAATTGGGTGGTTTCAGAGATGGAATCGCGGTATCAGCTTTTGTCTAAAGCCGGGGCAAGAAATATTGAGGCGTATAACCAAAAGCAGGAAAAAATTCCTTATATTATAGTCATTGTTGATGAATTTGCAGATCTTATGAGTGTGGCTCGTGATCAGATTGAGAATGCAATTACCCGCCTTGCTCAGTTGTCGCGTGCTGTAGGCATACATTTGATTTTAGCTACACAGCGTCCAAGCGTTGATGTTATTACCGGAGTAATCAAGGCAAATTTACCCGCACGCGTTTCTTTTAAGGTGGCTTCGAAAGTCGATTCACGTACGGTGCTGGATGCTAATGGTGCAGAAACTTTATTAGGTAAGGGGGATATGTTATTTTTGCAGCCTGGAAGAGAAGATTTAATCCGTATTCAGGGAGCCTTGGTTAAGGACTCCGAAATTGAAAAAGTAGTGGAATTCATTAAAGCTCAAGGTGAGCCGGCTTATGATGATGAAATTCTTAAAGAGCAGCAGAAAAATAGTGCTTCTGGCGGGGGAGAGAAAGATGAGCTTTATGATGAAGCTGTGCGGGTAATTATGGAAAGTAATCAGGCTTCAGTTTCTATACTGCAAAGGCGTATGCGCTTAGGTTATACCCGGGCGGCACGTATTATTGACACCATGGAGGCTGAAGGCTTAGTTGGCCCGTTTGAAGGAAGCAAGCCGCGCAGAATTTTAGTTGACCGAGAGTCTTGGCTTAATGATTTAACCGGTGGCAGCACTCCGCGCTAAAAAGGTTGGTTAACTTTTTTAAGTATTACGCCGGCAAAGTGTTATTAATTTAAGGGGAGAGATAAAGCTTGTGAATATGGAATCAGTGGGAGCGAGATTAAAAAAGATCCGCCAGGGGATGGGGATCAATTTAGAGGATCTTGCAAAAAAAACTAAAATCCATCTTAATATTTTGCGGGTAATTGAAGGTGATAGCATCTCAGATTTAAGCCCGATTTACCTTAAGGGTTTTATTAAAATGTATTGCGTTGCGCTTAACCTTGATCCGAAAGAATATACCGGCTCTTCTACTAGCCAACCAGGTAAACCGGTGTTAAATGCAACTGTTGGCAGGCCTATTGGCGAACGGACTGAAAAGAAGCCGTCTTTGATTAAGGATACATCCGTAAAATTAGTTTCGTTAAAACCTTCGGCTGATTTTAAAAAGAGAATAGTCTTTATAATTTTATTAATAATTTTCATGTTTTTAGGAATCAATCTCTTAAAATTTATTTTTTCCCGTCGGAATACTTCATTAGAAAGGGCTAAGATTATTATGCCTGTTTCTGTGCCCAAAATTGCTGAAAAACAATCTAAAGCCAAGCAACCAAGCTACCGGAAAGATTTAGCTTCCGGGTTTACTTTGGGGATATTTGCCCGCAATAAATCCTGGGTAACTGCTAAGGTTGACGGTAAGGTTATTTTTCATGGCGTATTGGCCCGGGGCAGAAGTGAAGCCTGGCAGGCACATGAAAAAGTCGAATTATCTTTGGGTGATGCCGGTGCAGTAGAATTGCAGGTGAACGATCAGCGTTTTAATAATCTTGGCCGCCGCGGAAAGCCTTTAAAAAATATTATTATTAATAAAGAAGGCTTGAAAATTTCCAGATGAAACAAAAACTAGGAATATTGTCTTTAGGATGCCCAAGAAATTTGGTGGACAGCGAAGCTTTAGCCGGACGGCTAAATTTTAAAGGTTATTCTATTACGGATAATATGGAAGAAGCGCAGGTTGCTATAGTCAATACTTGTGCTTTTACTGAAGAGGCCAAGTGTGAGTCTATTGATGCAATCCTGGACCTGATTGAATTAAAAAAACAGGGTAGACTTAAAAAAATAATTGTTTATGGGTGCTTGAGCCAGCGTTACAGAGATTTAGAAAGCCAGCTGCCTGAGGTTGATGCTTTTGTCGGGGCACTGGGATTAAATCATGAAACAAAAAGATTTGCACTTACTCCTAAACATTACGCTTATTTAAAAATATGCGAAGGGTGTGTGAATAATTGTAGTTATTGTGTAATTCCCAGGATTAAGGGTAAACTTAAGAGCCTGGATGAGAAATCGATAGTTCAAAAGGTTAAGTGTTTTAACCGGGAGAAAATTTCAGAACTTAATATTATCGGCCAGGATATTACCGGATTTGGTTTGGATTTTTCCGGGAAAAGCCAGCTGTTAAAAATTTTAAAAAAAGTAATCCTTAATTCTGCGGATATTGGTTGGATCCGGCTCTTGTATTTGAATCCCCGGAGGATTACTGATGAATTGCTGGAATTAATTGCTTCGAATAGGCGGATATGTAAGTATATTGATTTACCGATACAGCATATCAATGATCGGATCTTGAAGCTGATGAATCGTCAGATTACTAAAGACGAGATCATTTCCTTGATTAAGAAAATCAGGAATACTATTCCCGGGGTTTATATCCGTACTTCAGTTATCGTCGGTTTTCCTTCAGAAACAGAGCAAGAATTTAGCCAGCTACTTGAGTTTATTAAGGAAATAAAGTTCGATAGATTGGGCGCCTTTATTTACTCTCGTGAAGAAAATACCCCGGCGTATAATTTTAAAGGCCAATTAAGTAAAAAAATAAAAGAAAACAGATTTGATCGGGTTATGTCTCTACAGCAAGAAGTAGCCCGAGAGATTAATGCTGGATTCCTTGGCAGGAAAATGAATGTTCTGGTTGAGGAGAAGCGGGGCGAGGCATACGTTGGGCGTTCTCAGGGGGATGCTCCGGAAGTTGATGGTGTAGTTTATATTAATACAAAAAAAGCTTTAAAAATAGGCGGATTTATACAGGTAAAAATTACTGATACTCTAGAGTATGATCTAGTGGGGGAGATAATATGAATTTAGCTAATCGTTTAACCATGTCGAGAATATTGTTAACTTTTGTTTTTATGTTTTTTCTGTTTTGTCATGGCCTTTGGCCTAAGGTAATTAGCTTGATTGTTTTTATTCTTGCGGCTTTATCGGATTTGTTTGATGGAATGATTGCCCAGCGCAGGAATATGGTTACAGATTTTGGCCGGCTTATGGATCCGATTGCCGATAAAATACTGGTGTTGGCGGCTTTTGCGGCATTTGTGCAACTGCAGTTAATTGATGCCTGGATGTTTGTAATTATTGTTTCCCGGGAGATTCTCATTACATCTTTGCGTTTATTTGCCCTAAATAAAGGTAAAGTGTTATCGGCAGCCAGGGCCGGTAAGCATAAAACTGTTTTGCAGATGACTGTAATTTTTACTATTTTAGGTTTTATTGTGCTTAAAGAAATTATACTTAAATATTTTACTTGGAATCCTGCCTGGGAAACGGCTTTTCGGCGAGGCATATTTTTCTTGATGCTGACTACCATTGTTTTAACTCTTTATTCCGGGTTGTCGTATTTATGGGACAATCGCAAAGTAATTACTCGTCTATGAAGTTTGGTCATTTAGTTGATTTTTTGGTTAAAGCAGTATCGACCGTTTTCTTTATCGGATATTTGCCGCTTATCCCGGGGACATTCGGCAGCCTAGTCGGAGTCGGCTTGTTTTATCTAATTAAAGCGCCTGCTCAGCCGGTTTATTTTTTAGTTATTTTTTGTGTAATGTGCCTTGGATTGTTGACCGCTGGCAGAACCGAGAAGCTGTTGAATAAGAAGGATCCGGGCTGCATTGTTATTGATGAAGTTATGGGCATGCTGGTTGCGCTTAGTTTTATACCGGTAGATTTAAAGTTGGTTATTTTAGGTTTTATTATTTTTCGTATATTGGATACTCTTAAGGTTTTTCCCGCCGAGAGGCTGCAGCAAATGCACGGTTCAGTCGGGGTAATGGGTGATGATTTGGTTGCGGGTATTTTTACTAATATTACTTTGCAATTGATTTTAAGATTTTCTTAAGGCTAAATTTTTATATAATTTGGCGGGCTAACAGACATAAGGCTTGATAAGCAGATTTTTTACGAATAACCTCGCGGTTTCCCCGGAAAGAAAATTTTAAACAAATATTCCTGCTTTTTTTTGCTAAACAAATGAATACCGTTCCGATGGGTTTGTTTTTAGTTGCTCCTGTCGGACCGGCAATGCCGGTAATGCTAAGCCCAAAATCAGTATTTGTTTTTTTGCGGATATTTTTAGCCATTAAGATTGCAGTGTTACTGGATACTGCACCGTATTTGGCAATTATTTTTGCTGGAATATTTAAAAGCTTTACTTTTGCTTCGTTGTTGTAGGCAACAATGCTTGAAAAGAAATAGACTGAGGAGCCGGATTGGCTGGTTAACAGGCTAGAGAGTAACCCTCCGGTGCAGGATTCAGCCAGGGAAATAGTTTTTTGTTGTTTTGTTAGTTGCTTGTGGACTTCTTTGGTAATTTTCTTTAACATAGCCATATTATAACCGTTTTTAATTATATTGACAAGTTGTGTTTCTTTGTTAAAATAAAGCATAATTAACAATCTTCAGGGCAAGGTGAAAATCCTTACCGGCGGTCGCGCCAGAGGCGCGCATCAAACTGTTAAGTTTAGTTTGAATGAAAGCCCGCGAGCTTAAAATCTGTATGCAGGTTTTAAGCAGACTTGGTGAGATACCAGGGCCGATGGTAAAGTCCAGATGGAAGAAGATTTCCGTATAACTTTATGGCGGATTTATTGGATAACCAAGAAAACATTGCCCGAAGATTCTGTTTCGGGCTATTTTTTTATTTGTTGATAATTTATGCAGCAGCAGGGTAAAAGGAAAATTATGTTTAATGCTATCGATGAAATTTTAGAAGACTTAAAAGAAGGTAAAATGGTTATCGTGGTTGACGACGAAGACCGTGAGAATGAAGGGGATTTGGTCATGGCTGCTTTAAGCGTCAAGCCTGAGGATATAAATTTTATGGCTAAATTCGGCAGAGGGCTTATTTGTGTGCCGATGGAAGAAGAGCGTTTACGTTTTCTGGAGCTGGATCCGATGTTAAAAAATACTCTGCAGGCCAATAAACAGGATCCTTTCAAAACTGCCTGGATGATTTCGGTTGATGCTGCGTTTGGGGTAAGTACCGGTATTTCAGCTTCTGACCGGGCCCGCACAATCGGGGTTTTAATTAATTCGCAAAGCAAGTCGGAAGATTTAATTCGACCGGGACATATTTTCCCTTTACGTAGCCGTCGGGGAGGAGTTTTGGTTAGGGCAGGTCATACTGAAGCAAGCGTGGATTTAATGCGCTTGGCAGGCCTTTATCCGGCAGGAGTTATTTGTGAAATTATGAATGATGATGGCAGCATGTCCCGCCTGCCGCAGCTTTTGGATTTTGCAAAAAAACATGATTTAAAAATTTGCACTATTGCCAGTTTGATTGAATACCGGCGTAAACGGGAAAAATTAGTCGAGGTGGTTGTCCAGACCAAACTGCCCACAAAATTCGGGGAATTTAGATTAGTTATTTATCGCGATAAGACCTGTGATCAGACGCATATTGCCTTGTGTATGGGCAGCTGGAAAGATGAATCAGTGCTTGTACGCGTACATTCAGAATGCTTAACCGGAGATGTTTTTGGTTCGTTGCGTTGTGACTGCGGTAAGCAATTGGAGAAGGCTATGCAGCTTATTGCTGAAGAAAAAAAGGGTGTAGTTCTTTATATGAACCAGGAGGGGCGCGGCATAGGCTTAGTCGAGAAGATCCGTGCTTATAGTCTTCAAGATAAAGGAATGGATACGGTAGAAGCTAATGAAGCGTTAGGGCATAAGGTTGACTTACGTGATTATGGTATTGGCGCCCAGATTCTTGTTGACCTGGGGATTAAGCAGATAAGATTGTTGACTAATAATCCGCGTAAAATTATCGGTTTGGAAGGATATGGCCTAAAAGTTGCTCAGCGTTTACCTATAGAAATTAAACCAAATGTAGAAAATTATAAGTATTTAAAAACAAAAAAAGAGAAGATGGGGCATCAATTAAATATCTAAATAACTTATTAATTGTAATTAATAATAATTAACCGGGAGGAAATAATGGTAAAGGTGGTTGAAGGTAAACTGTTGGCAAAAGGCCAGACTTTTGGTTTGGTGGCTTCGCGTTTTAATGATTTTATGACTAAAGAGCTAGTCAGTGGTTGTATTGATACTTTGATCAGGCATGGGGCCGAGGATAAAGACATTACCGTAGCCTGGGTTCCGGGTGCATTTGAGATTCCATTAGTTGCTCAAAAGATGGCTAAAGCTAAAACATTTGACGCTTTAATTTGCCTTGGTACGGTTATTCGCGGAGCAACTCCGCATTTTGATTATATTGCTTCGGAAGTAGCAAAGGGGGTTGCCAAGGTTTCTTTAGATAATAGTATTCCGGTTATATTTGGCGTAATTACCGCCGATAGCATTGAACAGGCAGTTGAACGTGCAGGTTCTAAGGATGGTAATAAAGGCAGGGATGCGGCGCTTTCCGCAATTGAGATGATTAATCTTTCAGGGCAATTAAAATAATAATTATATGAGAAAACGAACTAAAGCACGTGAATATGTATTGCAAATGCTTTATCAGGTAGATATTACCCGGGGTGTATGGCAGGAAGTTTTGGAAAATTTTTGGGAGAATACTGAGCACGATGAAGATTCCGAAGAGCTTAAAGATTTCTCTGCACAATTGCTCCAGGGGGTAGTCAAGTATATGCAGGATATTGATAAGAAAATTAGCAAGTATGCGGCGAATTGGCAGCTTGAGCGTATGGCATTCGTCGATCGTAATATTATGCGTTTGGGGTGTTTTGAGCTTCTCTACCGCCAGGATATTCCTCCTAAAGTTGCGATTAATGAAGCAGTGGAGCTGGCTAAAAAATACTCCGGCTTGGAATCTGGTAAGTTTGTTAATGCCATATTAGATCAAGTAAAGATTGAGAAAGAAAAGTGAATTACGCTGATCTGCACGTTCATTCTTTAGCCAGCGACGGTACCTTTACCTGCGCGCAATTAGTTAAAGAAAGTATTAAACGTAAACTTTCGGCGATTGCTATAGTTGATCATGATACGGTTGCCGCAGTTGGCGAAGCAACCGCTTTAGCTGAGGGCCTGGATTTAGAAATTATTCCCGGTATCGAATTAACTGCTCAATATGAAAACCAAGAAATTCATATTCTCGGATATTTTTTAGATTATCAAAATAATCTTTTGCTTCAAAAATTAAAATTAGTGCAGCAAAGCCGCATTGAACGAGTTTACCAGATTTTAATTAATCTAGAGGGGTTGGGAATAAAGTTAGATCCGGAGGCGGTTTTTAAAATTTCCGGGACAGGTACGGTGGGCAGGATGCATATCGCTCGAGCATTAGTTGAAAAAGGTTGTGTTGGCACAACCGCGGAAGCGTTTCGTAAATATATCGGTGATAAATCTCCAGCTTATGTCCTGGGTTTTCGTCTTTCTCCCCAGGAAGCAATCCAGATAATTAATGATGCGGGAGGGGTTGCTGTTTTGGCCCATCCTTATATCTTGCGTAACGATGAATTGATCGCTGAATTTGCCGGAATGGGATTAAAGGGGATTGAAGTTTATTATCCGGAACATTCACAATCGATGGTTAACTTTTATCTGGATTTGGCTAAGAAATTAAATCTTTTGGTTACCGGAGGTTCAGATTTTCACGGCAGTGCGAAACCGGATATAAAGCTAGGTATAATTAAGGTCCCCATGGAATTGGTTGAAGTATTGCGTAGGGCTAAAAAATGATTAAGCGCGGTGATGAATATTATATGGGTTTGGCTTTAAAGTTAGCGCTTAAGGCTAAAGGCAAAACTTCTCCTAATCCTTTAGTCGGTGCGCTGGTTGTTCGAGCCGGTAAAATTGTCGGGTCTGGATTTCATGCTAAAGCAGGCCTGGCGCATGCGGAGATTGTTGCTTTAGAGCAGGCCGGTAGCCGAGCTAAAAATGCCACTCTGTTTGTTACACTTGAGCCATGCGCGCATACGGGGCGTACTGCTCCTTGCGTTAACCGTATAATAGAAAGCGGGATAGGTGAAGTAGTTATCGGGATGATTGACCCTAATCCTCTAAATAATGGCCGGGGGGTTGCCTTACTTAGGAAAAATAATATCAAAGTCAAGGTCGGAGTTTTGTCTCAGAAATTAACAAAAATTAATCAGACTTTTATAAAATATATTACTACCCGGACTCCTTTTGTTACGGTCAAAGTTGGGCAATCATTGGACGGCCGTATAGCTACGCGGACTGGTGATTCTAAGTGGATTACCTCTGATCAATCCCGCGCGTATGCGCATAAGATGCGTAAAGATTATGATGCGATTATGGTTGGGGTAAATACGGTGTTGCGGGATAATCCGAGCCTTAATGCCTGGTTTTCGGAGAAGAAGTTAATAAAAATAGTTGTGGATAGTAATTTGAGTATTCCTGAAAATTCCAATATTTTTTCCGGTGATGCTCAGGTGATTATTATTACTTTAGTTACCCGTCCGGGGCAAGAGACAGAGAATCGCAAGAGATTATTTGCTAAGGCTAAGATCCTGGAAGTTAAAGAAAAAGACGGTCAAATTAATTTACGTGATGCGTTAAAAAAGCTGGCGGGATTACAAATAAGTAATATTATTGTCGAAGGCGGTGGCACGCTGATCGGTTCGCTTTTTGATGAAAAGCTGGTTGATAAGATTTTATTTTTTATTAGCCCGAAGATCATTGGAGGCAAAGATGCTGTTTCTTCGGTAATGGGTAGTGGCGCTAAATGCGTTGCTGATGCAATAAAATTGGGTGATTTAAAAATAAAGCGGTTTGGAGAAGAATTGTTAATTGAAGCCGAGGTACTGAGCCACCATTATTTACCGGAGGCTCAGTAACAAATGTTTACCGGCATTATTGAAGAATTGGGTAGGGTGAAAAAGTTAACATGCAGCCTAGGCGTTATGCTTTTAGAAATAAATGCTAAAGAGATATTAGCCGATATTAAGCTTGGAGACAGTGTCTCTCTTAATGGTGTTTGCCTAACGGTAGTTTCAATGATGGATAACTCGGTTAGTTTCGAGGTTATGAATACTACGTTTAAAAATACTAACCTTGGGTTGCTTAAAATAAATCAGCAGGTTAATCTTGAACGTAGCCTAAAAGTAGGGGATAGAATTTCCGGGCATTTTGTTTACGGGCACATTGATTGTTTGGGTACAGTGCGCAAGAAAAGTTTACGTAATGGAAGTATAGAATTTGAGATTTCTGTTCCGTTTGAATTTATGCGTTATTGCCTTCCCAAAGGGTCGGTATCTTTGGATGGCATAAGCCTTACTTTGGCCAAGGTGTCGACTAATACTTTTACGGTTTGCATTATTCCGCATACTTTAAAGAATACTACCTTAAATATTAAAGGGCCTTTGGATAAGTTGAACATAGAATTTGATATGCTTGTTAAAAAATAAGCAGTTTTAGTTTAATTAAAATTTTGGTTATTTTCTATTATTGCACTGCTTGTAAATTTCTGATATACTACAGCAACATTATGACAGATGTAACGGGGCGTGGCTCAGCTTGGTAGAGCGCAGCGTTCGGGACGCTGAGGTCACAGGTTCAAGTCCTGTCGCCCCGACTAATTTAGACTGTTGATAATTAAAAGGAGGCGCAATGCGTAAGAATAAGCTTCTGCTTCTTGTACTGGCGTTCATATTGATTACTCCTCTTCTAATTTTCGCTGAAGAAATTACCCTGACAACTTATTACCCTTCGCCTTATGGCAGCTATAATGCTTTACAGGTGGATAAGCTTGGAGTCGGAGATAATGATAATAACGGTTCGCTCACTTCTGCGGATGTCCCCACTACTACGGGGGATGCCTGGATTAGGGGTAAGGTTGGGATCGGGACAAATGGCCCTGCGTATAAACTGGAGGTAAAGGGGAATATGGTTAATACCATTCCCAGCCAAGGGTACTTGGGGTTAACCGGAGATTTGCCCGGTTATGCTGTCGATACTTATCCAACACTTAAAACTAATGGTACTTATATATTTTTTAGTGCCGGGGGAGTTTATTCGGCTTATATGTCTAGCGGCGGGGTTTGGACAGCTGCATCTAGCCGTGACATGAAAGAGAACTTTGTCGAGCTGAATCCTCTGGAAATTTTAGCTAAAATTGAAAAGTTGCCGGTAATGGAATGGAACTATAAATCAGAGAATGCCAATATTAAGCATATTGGGCCTTTCGCCGAAGATTTTTATGCTTTATTTAAGCTGAATGGTAGTGATAATAAGCATTTAGCGCATATCGATCCGCCCGGTGTTGCCCTGGTTGGTATTAAGGCTCTTTCAGTAAAAATAAATAAACAGCAACAGGAAATAGAAAAACTTCAACGGGAAATTGAAGAGCTAAGGCTACAGATTAAAGCCGGGTTATAGATTCTAATAAATGAGCAGCTAATTATCTGGGGACGCTCCTATTAATTGTTATTGAAAATAAATAGGAACGTCCCCAAATTATTTCTAGTTTTCTTTGGCGGGTATTTATGTTAAACTTAAATAGGTTCTGGCAATAGAGATATATTAATTCGCGATGAAGAAGCAATTGCATCTTATCTATTCAGGTAGAGTCCAAGGTATCGGGTTTCGTTATACTGTTGCCGATAGAGCCAAACAACAGGGGCTAGTTGGCTGGGTCAGGAATTTAGATGATTTAAGGGTGGAGATTGTTGCTGAAGCTAAGGAGGATGCCCTAAACCGTTTTCTTCAAGATGTAAATCAGCATTTTTCCGGTTATATCAGTGAAGTTAAGACAGAGTGGTTGCCAGCTGCCGGCCAATTCCGCGATTTTCAGATTGTATTTTAAAATTGAAATGTTTTCTAGCTAAAAATGTCCGCTCAAATTAAAAATCAGATTGAACAGTTAAAAGAGAAGTTGAGGAAATACGATTATCTTTATTATGTTCTCAGCCAGCCGCTTGTTTCCGATAAGGAATATGATGATTTAATGCGGCAATTAAAATTTCTTGAAGAAAAATATCCCCAATACCGCACTAGTGATTCTCCCGCTCGGCGACTAAGCTCCGGAATAAGTGACGGTTTAAAGACGGTAAAGCACAGCGCGGGAATGTTTTCGTTGGACAATACTTATTCAGTCGATGAATTGAAGCTTTGGGACCAGCGTGTGCGCAAAGGTTTGGAAAATAATCAAGCTTATGAATATGTTGTCGAGCTTAAGATTGACGGAGTTAGCGCGAATTTAACCTATGTCCAAGGAAAATTAGTTATTGGTGCTACCCGGGGAGATGGTTTGCTTGGTGAAGATGTTACGGCGAACATTAAAACAATTCGCGCTATACCGCTTGTGTTTTTAAATAAGCATTTTCCGGATTCTGTTGAGATCCGCGGCGAAGTGTATATGGATAAAAAAGATTTTTTAAAAATTAATCAGGAGCGCATAGATGAAGATGAGGAGCTGTTTGCTAATCCACGTAATGCTGCCAGCGGTTCGCTAAAATTATTAGATAGTAGTATTACCGCAAAAAGGCAGCTTAGTTTTTTTGCGCATTCTTTAGGCGCATATGCCGGCCGAGAGATTAATAGCCAGTGGGATTTCTTAGCTAAACTTAAAGATTGGGGCTTACGTACAAATATATATTCTCGTCTTTGTCGTAATATCGATGAGGTGATTGATTATTGCCGTCAGTGGGAACTTAAGCGCGATGAATCTAGCTATGAGATTGATGGCATAGTAATTAAAGTGAACAGTTTTAGCCAGCAGGAGAAATTAGGCTTTACTGTTAAAAGTCCGCGTTGGGCAGTGGCTTATAAATTTGCTGCACGCCAGGCAACTACTGAGATCTTAGCGATTAAGGTCAATGTCGGACGTACCGGGGTCATTACGCCAACGGCGCAGCTGGAGCCGGTAGAATGTTCAGGAGTAATTATCAGTAATGCTACTTTACATAATTTTGATGAAATAGAGCGCTTAAAGTTGCGGGTTGGTGACCGTGTATTAATTGAGCGGGCTGGAGATGTAATCCCTAAAGTAGTAAAAGTGGTAGAACAAAAAGGCAAGAAGCCTTATAATAAGCCGGAAAGATGCCCTGCTTGCGATGAAAGGATTGTTAAAGAGAAAGCACAAGACGTGGCCTATCGTTGCATTAATCCTAACTGCCCTGCGCAGCTGGAACGGGCGTTATTACATTTTTCCAGCCGTGATGCTTTGGATATCGAGGGGTTAGGGGAAGCGGTAATTGTTCAGCTGGTTAAAATAGGGTTATTAAAAAGCTTGGCGGATATTTACAGCTTGAAAAGTAATGATTTATTAAAACTAGAGCTATTTAAAGAAAAGAAGACGGACAATCTTTTAAAGGCTATTGAAAGAAGTAAAAAACAACCTTTGGCGCGTTTGATTTTTGCTTTGGGTATTCGCCATGTCGGCCAAAAAGCTGCGCATACTTTAGCTAGAGAATTTACGGATATGGATAAGTTGATGCAGGCAGGATTTGAAGAACTGGATAGGATTCCGGAAATCGGACAAGTTATGGCTTGTTCAATAGTGGATTATTTTAATTTAAACAAGATTAAGAAGTTAATTCAAGAATTGAAGAAAGCCGGTATTAATATGCGGCAGGTGCTTGAGCAGGTTAAGATTAATAAATTAACCGGTAAAACAATAGTTTTTACCGGCCAATTGGATGGATTTTCCCGCACGGAAGCTGAGGATTTGGTGCGTAAAAGCGGGGGGGTAGCTGCATCAGCTGTAAGTAATAAAACTGATTTTTTGGTTACCGGTGAGAGTGCCGGATCAAAATTTAGTAAAGCTAAAGAGTTGGGGGTAAAAATTATTAATGAAAAAGAATTTTCCCGTTTAATTGCTTCAGAATAGCAGGCGGGATTTTGCTTCAGTAAATTCAGATGGTTACCGCGGAGAAGGGGATGATGAAATGAAATTTAAAAAAGTATTTTTATTTTTACTGTTGGTTTTTTTAGTATTAAATTTAATTGGTTGTGAATCATTCACACGTAAATTTACCCGTAAATCAAAGAAAGCCAGCCAGCCCATTGAGATGGTTTTGACTCCTGAAGAGTATAAGGGGCCGAATATGAGCAAGGAAGAGCTTTACCGCCAATATTTTCTTTACTGGAAATCATGGCAAGATGAGTTAATTAGTGCCTTTACCTATAAGGCAAGCCTTAAAAAGAAAGTAGATTGTATTCAAGAAGCGTTAAAGAATTTAGTTAGCATGAAATCAATGTTGGTGCCGGATGCCCAGAAAAATTTTGACCCGCAGTTTTTTAAATTGAACAATCTTTTAGTTGACATAAAAAGCGATGTTTATGGCGCAAATGATCAGCGTAATCTTCAGGCTGCCGAGAGAATTAAGTCAAGTATTCAACAAGATTTTATTTATCCAAAAATAAGGAATTACTTAAAATGATTTTGGAAACCATTGTAGTTGGGCCGTTAGAGGTAAATTGCTATATACTTGCCTGTACAGAATCGTGTACCGGATCATCTAATGTTAGTGCTAGCGCAGAATTAAAGCCCGCGATTATTATCGATCCCGGTGATCAGATAAAAAAAATTAAAGCGGTTTTGGATAAGCATAAATTGAAACCAGGGCTGGTGATTAATACCCATGGCCATTATGATCACATTGGTTGTGATGACGAATTTGGAGTTGATATCTATGTGCATAAGCAAGATTTACCGATGTTGCTTAGTGCCGATAAAAATCTTTCGGCTAATTATTCAACAGCCTATAAAGTTAATTCTGAGATTAAAATATTGGAGGATAAGCAGGTTATTAAGTTAGGTTGCTTGGAGCTTGAGGTTATACATTTACCGGGCCATACCCCGGGAGGGATCGGCTTATTGATGAAGAAGCCTCAAATTGGTATTGTTTTTACCGGAGACACATTATTTTACCATGGGGTAGGTCGTTATGATTTGCCGGGGGGCAGCGCTAAGCTCCTTGAAAAATCAATCAAGGAGAGGTTGCTTGTTCTGCCTTCGGATACAAAAGTTTATCCCGGGCATGGGCAGGAAACTACGATAGGCGCGGAAAAGCAAAAAAGCTTTTTTTAAAAACTTATGAAAGAATTGATTGATTCATTCTTAGATTATCTTTCGGTTGAGCGTGGGTTATCAAAAAATACTACTATCGCCTATCGTGAGGATCTAAATATGTATCTGGATTTTCTTATTAAGCGCGGGATAAATGCGCTTTCTAAAATAGAGAAAAACGATATTATTGAATTCATGCTTTTCGAAAAAGATAAAGGCATATCTCCGACGAGCATATCCCGCAGGCTCACGGCGATACGTATGTTTCATCGATTTTTAAGCCGGGAGAGGATTCTAAAAAGTGATCCGACTACTTTGATTGATTCGCCGAAATTGTGGAAAAAAATTCCGGATACTCTTTCGCTAAATGAAGTAGAGGCATTAATTGCCCAACCGGATCCGCGCGATCACCAGGGGGCAAGGGATAAAGCAATTCTTGAGACGCTTTATGCTACCGGCATGCGCGTATCAGAATCTACCGACCTTAAAACAAATAATGTAAATTTAGATATTGGATTTTTACGTTGTATCGGTAAAGGCAATAAAGAGCGGATTATTCCGTTGGGGAAAAAAGCGATTCATAGTATTAACAGGTACTTGGAGTTTAGCCGGCCGCATTTTCTAAAAGATAAAACATCAGAGTGTCTTTTTATCAGCCGATCCGGGTTGAGATTATCGCGCCAATCGATCTGGAAATTAATTAAGCGTTATGCTAAAGAAGCTAAAATTAAGAAGCCAATCAAGGTACATACCCTTAGGCATTCTTTTGCTACTCATTTATTAGAAAGAGGGGCAGATTTACGTTCAGTTCAAGAGATGCTCGGCCACTCAAGTATTTCTACGACGCAAATTTATACCCATGTTGATAAAGATCGGTTAAAAAAAATTCATACCATGTTTCATCCGCGCCCTTAAAAGATGAAAAAATATTTAAAAAAAATACCGGCTGAGTTAAAAGAATTGATTAAGGTTATCGTCCAGGTTTCTGCGCAAACCAATATGCCGGCTTATTTAGTTGGTGGGTTCCTGCGCGATTTAATTTTGCAAGTTAAAAATTTTGATTTAGATGTTGCCGTTGAAGGGGATGGCATTATTTTTGCCCAAGTTTTAGCGAAAGAATTAGAAGGGGAGTTAAAAACTCATGAGCGTTTTGGTACAGCAACTTTGACTTTAAGTGAAGCGTTAAAAGTAGATATTGCTACTGCCCGTAAGGAAAAATACCCCAACTGCGGCTGTTTGCCGGTAGTAAGCGCAGGGTCATTAAATGATGATCTCGCCCGCCGCGATTTTTCGGTTAATGCTTTGGCTGCCAGCATTACCGGGGATAATGGGTGGAAATTAATTGACCTCTTTGGCGGTCGAGATGATTTGTCGTCCGGGAAAATCCGTATTTTGCACGACTTAAGCTTTAATGATGACCCTACGCGCATATTAAGGGCAATTCGTTTTGAGCAGCGTTTTAATTTTAAGATCGAGCCTAAAACAATGGTTTTGCTTAAGGGTGCAGTTAAGGCTGGACTATTGAATAAAGTAACTCCTCATCGCTTGCGTGATGAGCTAATACTAATGCTTAAGGAGCAGGATCCTTTAAAGCAGATAAAGCGGCTTAATAATTTATGCGGGCTATCATTTATCAGCAAAAAAATTAAGGTAGGAAAATCAACTTATAATTTATTTAAATCGCTGGCCCGCGAAATCAGCTGGTTTAATAAAAATTTTCCTCACCATAGAAAGCTCGATACCTGGCTTATCTATTTTACTGCTTTACTTGAAAGGCTTACCTTAAAAGAGATTGAGGAGATTGCTGTTAAGCTGGGCTTGCGTAGTGGTGAGGAGAAGAGAATTGTTAGCTATCATCAGGCTAGATTTAAGCTAATCAAGTCTTTAAGCAAGAAGAGTGTTTTGCCCGCCAGCATTTTTTTTATGCTCGAGCCTTTAAGTTATGAAACGATTATTTTATTAAGGGCGGTATCACAAAATGAAAATCTTAAAAAATATGTTGCTGATTTTATTGAAATCTATAACGGCATGCGACTTTGTGTTTCCGGAAACGATTTATCCGGTTTAGGTGTTTTACCCGGGCCAAGATATAAGAAAATATTTGCCCAAGCGTTGGAAGCTAAGCTTAATGGTCGGGTAAGAAACCGGAAGGAGGAGTTGGTTTTGATTAGGAAATTAATAAAAATTACAAATTAGAAATGGAGCTAAAAAATGCCAAGACGTGAAAGAGTGGAAGAAGCGATAAAAAAAGAAGTAAGCCTTATTATCCATGATCAGCTTAAAGATCCGCGGATAGGTTTTGTCACTATTACTAAAGTTGAGCTTTCCACTGATCTGAGGAATGCCAAGATTTTTTACAGTGTTTTAGGCAAGGAAGAAGACCATAAAAAAACTAAAACTGCTTTAGATTCTGCATTGGGTTTTATCCGTAGTTTGGTTGCCCAGAGGATTAATATGCGTTTTGCCACCGAACTTATGTTTCAGGAAGACCATTCTACCGAGTATAGCGTAAAAATTGAAGAGCTGCTTAATGAAGTAAAGGAACTGCCCGCCGCTAAAGAGGTAGATGAATCAAATATAAGAGAGGATGGACAGGATGGGGCTAAATGAAGTTTGCGCAGCAATAAAAAAATATAATAAATTTTTAATTACTGCCCATACCAGCCCCGAGGGTGATGCTCTGGGGTCTGAACTTGGATTCTATAGCTTGATTAAATCATTGGGTAAGGAAGGAACAATCATTAACGAAGATAAAGTGCCTTATGGTTATGATTTTCTTTGTGGGAACAAGCCTATTCAGCTTCTAAGTCGGGAATCTCAGAGTGTTAAATTTGATTGTTTTGTGGCTTTGGATTGCGCAGACTTAAAACGTACGGGTGAAGTTTATAAATTAAATAAATTCAACCAGCCGATACTAAATATTGATCATCATATAAGTAATCAGAAATTTGGAGACATTAATTGGGTTGATCCCCAAGCATCTTCATGTTCGGAGATGGTCTTTAAATTATATAAAAAACTGAACCAAAAAATCGACAAAGATTCAGCGTTGGCTTTATATACCGGAATGATGACTGATACCGGATCTTTCCGTTATTCCAACACATCTAGTTTTACATTAAAAGCCGTGTCTGAGCTTTTAAAACTTGGAGTTAATGTCAAGGAGGTTTATCGAAATACCTACGAGAATATTCCAATTAATGATATAAAGTTATTGCTTAAACTTTTGCCTAAAATTAAATTTTATTACAAAAGCAAGATCGCCAGTTTTAAAATTAGTGACGAATTAATGAAAGCCGGTAAACCGTCTGTTGACATTGCGGATTTACTTTTAAGTTTTGGCCGCTCAATCAAGGGGGTTGAGGTGGTCGTAATCTTTAAGGAGAACCTGGGAAACAAGAATGAAGTGCGCATTAATTTAAGGAGCCAGGGCAAAGCAGACGTAAATAAAATAGCTGCTTTTTTTGGCGGTGGAGGGCATAAGAGTGCCAGTGGCTGCACTTTAACCGGTAATATTGAAAAGATTGAAAAGATTGTAATTGCTAAAATCCAAAGAGTTTTAATGCAAAATTAAGTGAAAACAATTGTTGGGATCAATAAAATTAAAAAGCAGCGAAAAGTCGTTGTTGCTTTGGGTGTTTTTGACGGTCTGCACCGTGGCCATTTAAGTGTTTTAAGGGCAGTAGTTAAAAAGGCCAAGCAAATAAAAGGTTTAAGTGTAGTTTTGACTTTTTGGCCGCATCCCCAAAAACAGGAGAGCCTGTATTCTTTAAACCACCGCTTAAGATTATTTGCCGCTTTGGGCATAGATACTTGTATTGTAATCAATTTTAATAAAAAATTTTCCCGGACTAGCGCCGAAGATTTTATCAAAAAGATATTAGTTGATAAAATCGGTGCGCAGCATATTTTTATTGGTGAAAATTTCCGGTTTGGAAGGTTAGCTAAAGGAAGCCATCTTCTTTTGCAAAAATTTGCAAAAATTTATAATTATAGTATTAAAAAGTTTTCGATAGTCAGGATTAATAAAAAACCAATCAGCAGCACAGCGATAAGGAAATTAATTAAAGCCGGTAATTTAAAAGAATCTGAAAAATTGCTTGGGCGTCCGGTGAGCGTCTTGGGTTCGGTAATTAAAGGCAGCAAGCTTGGGCGCAGGATCGGTTTTCCGACTGCAAATATCAACCCGCATCATGAAGTCATTCCGCCGGTGGGTATTTATGCGGTAAAGGTGATCTTGAGCAATAAAACCTATTCCGGCCTTTGTTATATTGGCCGTAAACCTACAATAAATGCTTTAAATAGACATATCGGAATTGAAGTATATATATATGATTTTTATCAAGAGATATATGGGCAATTGCTTGAAATTCAATTCTTAAAATTAATCCGGCCTGATCGGAAATTCTCCTCGATTGAAGATTTAACTGCACAGATTAAAAAGGATGTGATTTTTTGCCGCAAATTTCTGAAGCATTCCTTAAGAATACACAATAGCTAGTCATTTAAATTATTTAAGCCACAAGCGATTGTATTGGCTTAATTTAGGTAAATTTGTTCTTGACAAAAGGGAGTATTTTGACTATACTTTTGGTATTCAGTGGTGAAAAGTGGAGTAAAGTGGAAGAGAGGAAAGATGTTCTACGGAGAGTTTGAACATTCTATAGATCGAAAAGGGCGATTAATACTGCCGGCCAAGTTCCGTGAAGTAGCTAAAAATCAATTCGTAGAAAAATTTTTTGTGACTCGTGGTTTGGATAAATGTCTTTTTATGTTTGCTGAGGAAGAATGGCGGTCTCAAGAAAATAAATTTAAAACCATGTCATTTACTAAGCAGCAGTCGCGGACTTTTAACCGTTTACTTTTTAGCGGTGCGGTTGAAGTAGGTTCTGATAAGCAGGGGAGAATTTTGGTTCCGCAATATTTAAAAGATTTTGCTGAGATTAAAAAAGACGTTATGATTGTGGGGGTTTCTAACCGTATTGAGATCTGGTCAAAAGATAAATGGCATGATTTTTATGCCAATAGCCGAGAGTCTTTCGAAGAGATCGCCGAAAAACTAATGGATGTATAAATGATTGAAGAAAGATTGCTGCATACGCCAGTTATGTTAAAAGAAGTTATAGATTACTTGAAGCTTGCACCGGGGAAGGTAATCGTTGATGCAACTATGGGCACAGGCGGACATTCGTTTGAAATATTAAAAAAGATTACTCCGGGCGGAAGGCTAATCGGTATTGATCGCGATCTGGATTCATTGGGTATTTGCCGGGAACGTTTGGTTGAGTTTAAGGATAGCTGTACATTTGTTCATTCCAATTTTTCTAATTTAGACCAAGCTTTAGAAAAATTAGGAATAAATGAAATCGATGGTATTGTTTTTGATTTGGGTATTTCTAGTTATCAGCTAAGAGATGCCCAAAGAGGTTTTAGTTTTCAAGAGGAGGGGCCGCTGGATATGCGTTTAGACAAAAGCAGCTATATTTCAGCATATGACCTGATTAACAGCCTTAATGAAGACGAGATTTCTCATTTACTTTGGAATTTTGGGCAGGAACGCTGGCATAATCGCATTGCCCATTTATTAATTGAAGAACGCAAGGTTGAGCCGATTGCGACAACTAAACAGTTGGCTACTTTAGTGATGCGGGCTATTCCGTATAAGTATCGAAAAAGTTATTATCGGATACATCCTGCTACGCGGACTTTTCAAGCTGTGCGGATTGCTGTAAATCGGGAATTGGAAGTTTTAGAAAATTCTATTAGGAAAGCCGTTGCAATTTTAAAAAAGCAAGCTAGAATATGTGTAATTTCTTTTCATTCGTTGGAAGACCGGGTAATCAAGCATACATTCCGTGCGCTCAAAGCCGACGGATTAATCGAAATTATTACAAGCAAGCCCCTGATTCCAGAGTTTAGCGAAATAGAAGCTAATCCTTCTAGCCGCAGCTCTAAGTTCAGGGTAGCGGAGAGGTTGTAAAATAATATGAAGCTGACTAAATTTTTCTCAACGGTAGTATTTATTACTTCTTTCGCTGTACTTTATGTTTATCAGCAAAGCGAGATATTCCGTCTGGCTTATTTGGGCCAAAAAAAACAAGCCTCTTATACAGAATTATTAGATAAAAATACTGCTTTAAGATATAATATCAACAAGAATTCTTCTTTGGTAAAGATCGGAGGCCGGATCAATGAGGGTAGTGAATTTCAGATGCCGGATAATTACCGTTTCGTTAAGTTTGTTTCTTCTAAGGAAGGTTTAAGACTTGCGGATCAGAACCAAAATAAAGAAGGGCTCTTGGCACGAATTTTTAGCTTAAAGCGGGAAGCTCAAGCAAAAACAATTAACCCCTAATATTTATTACTCCTATATAATATAGTGTATATCAGCAATTATCGCCGCAGGAATGAAGCGGTATTTTTGGTTTTTTTTATTTTTCTCCTGCTTTGTATCGGCCGCTTATTTTTTATCCAATTCTTCCGTTCGGCTTACCTTATTTCAATAGCTAAAAAACAACATAATCAACTTGTAGAGTTAGAGCCGCGCCGAGGGGCAATTTATGATGTTAACCTTAAGGCCCAGGCATTTAATATGTCCATGGATTCTATTTATGCTGTACCCGGGGCAATTAAAAATAAAGAATATGCAATTGACCAGCTGCAATCCATTCTTGGGCTTAAGCGCAGTTATCTTGAAGATAGGCTAAACCGTAAAAAATCCTTTATTTGGGTGGCGCGTAAATTGAATCCGGATAAATCCGAGGCAATTAAAAAATTAAATATTAAAGGATTGGGTTTCTTAAAAGAAACTAAACGTATTTATCCGAATAGTTACTTGTCCAGCCATGTAATCGGTTTTAGCGGTATGGATAATATTGGACTGGAAGGAGTTGAGAGGGATTATAACCGGTATTTAAAAGGGATTCCCGGTTGGGCAATTTTTTTACGTGATGCTCGGCAAAAGCAATTAGATATTTGGGAGAAGATGGTTGTTCCGGTTGATGGAGCGGATTTAGTTTTAACTGTTGATGAAGTTATCCAGTATATTGCTGAAAGGGAATTAGATAAGGCATTTAAGAGCTTCAACGCTAAAGGTGCCAGCATTATTGTAATGGATCCTCATACCGGAAAGATTTTGGCTCTAGCTAACCGTCCAACCTATGATTTAAATGACCATTCTAATGTTAGTAAGGATTTTATGCGTAATCGGGCTATTTGTGATTTATTTGAACCTGGTTCAGTATTTAAAATCGTTACTGCTTCGGCTGCGCTTGAAGAAAAAAAGATTACTGAGGAGGATGTTGTTTTCTGCGAAAATGGCAGCTATAGCGTAGGTGGGCGTGTCTTGCATGATCATCGGCCGCATGGCTTGCTTACTTTTAGGCAGGTTATTGAGGAGTCCAGTAATATTGGTACAGTTAAGGTTGCTCAGCTTTTGGGGAAGGATAAACTTTATCAGTATATCAAGGCTTTTGGTTTCGGTTCTAAATTGGGGTTTGATTTGTCCGGAGAGATATCCGGGATGATTATTCCGACCCGGCTTTGGTCAAAATCATCGATTACGTCTATCCCTATGGGTCAAGGGGTAGGGGTCACTGCTTTGCAATTAGCTAGTGCCATTTCGGTAATTGCTAATGGCGGGCAATTGATGAAGCCTTATATTATTGATTCAGTTCGCGATACTCAGGGGCATTTAATAAAGCAAAATAAGCCGGTATTAATCCGTAAAGTTATTTCAGTTGATACAGCTATGCGTATTAAAAAAATACTTACCGGAGTAATAGAGGAAGGTACCGGTAAGCTGGCTAAAGTGTCGGGTTTTAGTGCTGCGGGTAAAACCGGGACTGCTCAGAAGCTCGAAGCAGATGGAACCTATTCTCATAATAAATTTGTTGCTTCTTTTATTGGTTTTGCTCCGGCAGAGGATCCGATGTTGACTATTGTTGTAATTGTTGATGAACCCCATCCGTATTATTTTGGCGGAGTAGTGGCTGCTCCGGTATTTCAGAAAGTTGCTGGTGATGTCATTCGTTATATAAAAGGCAATGAATTACCCATTGAGGTAATCCCACAATGAAAATCGCAGGATTACAGATAAAGGGCGTAACCAGTAGTTCTAAGGACGTAAAAAAAGATTTTGTTTTTGTTGCGATAAAGGGGCCCTGGCAGGATGGCAACTGTTTTATTAATGAAGCAATTACTCGAGGTGCCAGTGTTATTGTTATAAAAAATACGGCGAAAGAAACAAAAATAATCGGTAAGGCCAAATTATTAAAAGTTAGTAATCCCCGTAAGTTTCTGGCTGATGTTTGTGCCGAGTTCTACGGGTTTCCTTCGAATAAACTTAAAGTTATCGGTATTACCGGTACAAATGGTAAAACGACTATTTCTTATTTGGTTGAGGCGGTAGCCAAGGAAGCTAATTGCGGAAGCGGGGTAATCGGTACAATCAACTACCGTTTTAAAAATAAAATTATACCAGCTAAAAATACTACTCCCGGGTGTGTTCAGCTCCAAGAGTTATTATGTAAAATGTTTGCAAAAAAAGTTAAGTATTGTGCGATGGAAGTTTCATCTCATGCCTTAGACCAAAATCGGGTTGCCGGGGTTAATTTTAGCTGCGCTATTTTTACTAATCTTACTCAGGATCATTTGGATTATCATCAGAATCTAGAGAATTATTTTTTAGCCAAGGCAAAGCTTTTCCGTTCTTTAGCTGCTTCAAGTGTAGCGGTTATTAATAATGATGATAAATACGGGCAAAGGATCAAACGTTTAACCAAGGCTAAAGTTATCACTTACGGAATAAGAAATAAATCAATGGTTATGGCTAAAGAACTTGACCTTGGGCATGAGAAAACTGAATTTACCTTGATTGCTCCGAAGATCAATATTAGGATTAAGGCAAGGCTGGTCGGTAAGTACAATGTTTATAATATCCTGTCGGCTGTTGCCTGGGCGTTAAGCCAGAAAATAAATATCAAAATTATAAAAGCTGCAATTGAAAAATTTAAAAATGTCCCCGGAAGGTTGGAAAGAGTGGTTACTAAGAAAGGGTTCAATATTTTTGTAGATTATGCCCATACCCCGGATGCTTTATTTAATGTAATCAGTGCCTTAAGACCGATTTCTAAGAAAAGAATTATAGTTGTTTTCGGCTGCGGAGGGGGAAGAGATAAGCTTAAACGGCCAAAGATGGGCAAGGTGGTTACGGAGTTAGCAGATTATGCTTTGATTACTAGCGATAATCCGCGTTCTGAAGAACCGCTTCAAATAATTAAAGATATACAAAAGGGGATAAATAAAAATAATTATTGTGTAGTTCTTGCGCGCGCGGAAGCTATTCGTAAGGGTCTAGCGATGTTAGAAAAAGATGACTGTTTGCTTATCGCCGGCAAAGGGCATGAAAATTATCAGGTGTTGAAAGATAAGGTTTTGCAGTTTAATGATCGAAAGGAAGTAGAGAAGTGTTTACTATTGAAGAAATAGTTAAAGCCACAGGAGGCGAACTTATTCAGGGGCGCTTAAGGGATAAGGCCAGCGGTATTTCTACTGACTCCAGGAAATTAGAACCGCAAGAAGCTTTTTTGGCTCTCAAAGGAAATAACTTTGATGGCCACGATTTTATTAGCGAAGCTTTGAAATCAAAAATTTCTTCGGTAATTGTGGAAAATGTCCCGAAGAAATTAATTCCCAAACAAGTAGCGGTTATTAAGGTTAAAGATACATTACTTGCTTTAGGAGATATTGCCCGTTTTAAAAGGCAGAGATCTGGCTCGCCGGTAGTTGCCGTTACCGGGTCTAATGGAAAAACTACAACCAAAGAGATGATTGCTTGGGTGTTATCGGCAGGTTCTCAGGTATTAAAAAATGAGGGAACTAAAAATAACCAGATTGGGCTCCCGCAGACTTTAATCCAGCTTAATAAAAAAGATAATTATGTGGTAGTTGAAATAGGTACTAATCATTTTGGTGAGGTGGATTATTTAGCTAAAATCGCCAAGCCCAATATCGGTTTAATCACCAATATCGGCTCAAGCCATCTGGAGTTCTTAAATGATTTAAGAGGTGTTTTCAAAGAAAAATCAAGTTTGCTGGATAATTTAGCCAAACCGGCAATTACTATACTTAATGCTGATGATAAATTGCTGAAAAGGCTAATTACTAAGGATAATAAGGGCAGGTCTGTTTTTAGCTATGGTATTGACGAAGAAAGTGATTTTCGTGCTTCGGCAATTAAATTTAAAAACTGCAAGCTGGAATTTAAAGTTAATCGTAAGTTTAATTTTGTATTATCGACATTAGGTGATTATAATATTTATAATGCTTTAGCGGCAATTGCAGTTGGCCGCATATTTGGTTTAAGTTACCTTGAAATTAGTGCCCGGCTTGCAGATTTTAAGTTTCCTGCCGGCAGGCTTAATTTTATTGAATTCCGGGGATTTAAGTTTATTGATGATACCTATAATTCTAATCCTCTTTCTTTAAAGGCGGCTTTGACGGCTTTAAATGCCGTAAAATGTAAGGGGAGAAAAATCTTAATTATGGGTGATATGCTGGAATTGGGTAAGCAAAAAGAGTTATTGCATAGACAAGTTGCAAGGAGTATAACTAATACTTGTGATCTTTTGGTTACCGTAGGGCCTTTGGCTTATCTAACTGCTCAGGCAGCTTTAAAAAGCGGTTTTAGTGACAAAAATATATTTAGTTGTGACAATGTTCTAGAGGCTAGGGATTTATTGTTTAATAAGATTTTCCCGGAGGTTTGTGACCTTATCCTTGTAAAAGGCTCTCGGTCGATGAAGATGGAAGGTATTTTCAAAATTTAATGTTACATCATCTGCTTTATCCGCTTAGGGATTACATCTCTGTTTTTAATCTATTTCGTTATATTACTTTTCGTGCGGCAATGGCTGCTCTAACTGCTTTTGTGCTCAGCCTGATTTTTGGTCCGCTTTTAATTAAAAAGCTAAAAGCTTTAAAGGTTGGAGAAAAAATTAATAAGGCTGACAGCTTAAAGCTGGATGATTTACATCGCCATAAACAGAGCACTCCAACCATGGGCGGAATACTTGTTCTTGGGGCGGTCATAGTTTCAACTCTGCTTTGGGCGGATATTTCGCAGCATTGTATCTGGATTGTTTTATTTAGTACGATTTGGCTTGGGTTAACCGGATTTACGGATGATTATTTAAAACAGGTAAAGAAAAAGGCAAGTGGATTGCCATCAAGCGTTAAGCTCGCCAGCCAGATTGTTTTAGGCTTAATTTTGGGTATAATTCTTATTTTTGAGAGCCAGCATAATGTTAAACTTGAGATTCCATTTTTAAAAGGTGTTAATCTGGATTTGGATGGTTTGTATATTTTATTTGTAATTATTGTTATCGCTGGTTCATCCAATGCGGTGAATCTTACTGACGGCTTAGACGGGCTGGCTATTGGTATTGTGGTGATGGTTGGGATTGCTTTTAGTGTGCTTTGCTACGTTTCTGGCAATTTAAATTTAAGTGAGTATCTTTTAATCCCGTATATTAAAGGCGGGGGAGAGCTGACTATTTTTTGTGCCAGCATTGTCGGGGCGGGATTGGGTTTTTTATGGTTTAACTGTTATCCTGCCACAATTTTTATGGGGGATGTTGGTTCGCTGGCTTTGGGTGGGGCTATTGGCACTGTTGCGTTATTAATTAAAAAAGAGATGCTGCTTATAATTGTCGGCGGCATATTTGTTTTAGAGGCCCTTTCGGTTATATTACAAGTAGCTTCTTTCAAGTTGACCAAGAAGAGAATTTTTAAGATTGCTCCTCTGCACCATCATTTCCAGTTTTTGGACTGGCCTGAGAATAAAGTAATTGTCAGGTTTTGGATTGTTGCCGGATTGCTTGCCCTTTTTACGCTGGTTACTTTAAAGATCAGGTAATTTTATTCTGATCTCGTTTGCAGGAGAACAGCCCAGAGTATTTAAAACTATGCGCAATATCGAATATTTTAAAAATAAAAAAATAACCATTGTCGGCTTAGCCCGTTCGGGTGTAGCTTGTGCTAATCTTTTGCATAAATTAGGTGCCATTATAAGGATTACGGAGGCAAAAGATAATGCGCAGACTCAAGATGCCTCTACTCGGCTTTGTTCGGGCGAAATTATAATTGAGCTGGGGAAACACAGCCAGGATTTTATTCAGGATGCGGATTTAGTAATTATTTCTCCCGGGGTGCCCTTAGATGCCTTGCCGATTAAATGGGCAAGGCAATTTAATCGGCCGGTTATTAGCGAAATTGAGGCGGCAAGTATTTTGTGTCCAGCCGGAATTATTGCGGTAACCGGTTCAAACGGTAAAACTACGGTTACTACTTTAATTGGTAAAGTTTTAGAAGCCGCGCAAAAAAAAGTTTTTGTTTGCGGCAATATCGGTAATCCTTTCTGCGGAGAAGTCCAATTAATGCAAGAGGGTGATTTTGTAGTCCTGGAGGTAAGCTCATTTCAGTTGGAGACAATAAAGAATTTTAAGCCGAAGATTGCTTTGATTTTAAACCTTACGCCAAATCATTTAGACCGTTATAAAAATATTCAAGAATATCTAGCTGCCAAGAAACGCATTTTTATGAATCAGGATGAAGGTGATTTTTTGATTCTAAGTGCTGATGATTTGTTGCTTAGGGGTATTCAAAGCCAGGCAATCAAGGCAAGTGTGGATTTTTTTACTAAGCAAGATGGGTTAAATCCTAATCAGAGTGCGGTTTTGAGCGTAGGAAAGATTTTAGGGATTGACCAAAGTTTAATGCAAAAGGTATTTGCTGAATTTAAGGGGCTTGAACATCGGATGGAAGAGCTTGGTCAGATTAAAGGGGTAAGATTTATTAATGACTCAAAAGCAACTACTGCCGATTCAGCCATTTGGGCAATTAAAAATATTAATATCCCGATAATTCTTATTGCCGGGGGTAGGCATAAAGGTATTGATTACGGGGTAATTCTTGAATATGCTAGAGGCAAAGTTAAACAGGTAATTTTGATTGGGGAGTCAAAAGATATAATTGCCCGGGATTTAAAAGGCGAATTTCTAACTGCAATGGCTTCTAGCTTAGAGGAGGCATTAAATAAGGCTTATGCTCTGGCTGAGCCGGGGGATGCGGTATTATTCTCTCCGATGTGTTCCAGTTATGATATGTTTAAAGATTATGAAGACCGGGGCAGAGTATTTAAAAAAATAGTAGCCCAGTTGGCTCTAAAAGATTAGTTCTTATGGTTAGAAAAACTCGTATTAACTTACTTACTATCTCAATTGTACTTATTTGTGTCGGCATAGTTATGATTTACAGTTCATCAAGTATTTATGCTTGGGAGAGGTATGCTGATAGTTTTTATTTTTTAAAACGACACTTATTGTTTCTCCTGATTGGTATAGTATTTACTTTTTTGGCCATGATTATTGATTATCGTAAGCTTAGGGAATATGCCCGGCCAATGCTCTGGGCGGCTATTATTATGCTTGTTCTAGTATTAATTCCCGGGTTAGGCAGAGAAGTTTCCGGAGCTCAAAGGTGGTTCAGATTTAAATTTATCAGTTTCCAACCTTCAGAGTTTGTCAACTTAGCGTTGATTATTTATATTGCTGATTTTATTTGCCGTAAGTCGGATACAATCAAAACGCTGTTTAAAGGTTTCTTGCCCCCGATATGCGTGTTGGGTTTAGTTATCGTGCTGATACTTTTACAGCCGGATTTGGGGACAGTTATTGCTTTAGGAAGCGTGGTTTTAATGATGCTTTATATTGCCGGAGTCAGGGGCAGGTATATTTTAACTTTAATGCTTTGCAGCTTGCCTGCGCTTTATGTTTTGGTTTTTAATGTGCCTTATCGCCGGGCAAGGATATTGGCGTTCCTAAATCCCTGGCTTGATCCTAAGGGCACAGGTTTTCAAATTATTCAGTCGCAAATTGCTATTGGTTCTGGTGGGTTATTTGGCCGGGGGCTAGGCCACTCTCAGCAAAAACTATTCTATCTTCCGGCAGCGCATACAGATTTTATTTTTTCGATTATCGGCGAGGAGTTGGGGCTGTTGGGCACTCTTGGGGTAATTGCCTTGTTTATGATTTTTATTCAGCAAGGGCTTAAGGTTATAAAAAATTCTCAGGATAAATTCGGGTATTTTTTGGCCCTGGGCTTGATCCTGATGATTTCACTTAAGGCGATCGTAAATATCGGAGTTTCTTGCGGGGTTTTTCCTACTAAGGGCTTGCCTTTGCCGTTTATCAGTTACGGCGGGTCTTCTTTAATCTTTGATATGGTTAGCCTGGGTATATTAATTAATATCGCTCGTACTGGAGAGTATCCATAATATGCGTGTTTTGATTGTTACTGGCTCAAGCGGAGGGCATATTTTTCCGGCCCTGGCTTTGGCTGATTCATTGAAAGCAGCTTCTAGCCAGGTGCTTTTGGTGCTGCCGCAAAAGAATAAGGCAGATGGAATTCCTGTAAATTTCGTAAAGACAGAATATATTCAATCTGTTAACTTAACTCTAAGTTTAAACAAAAAGAATATAACCGGCGTATACTTTTTTTTATTGTCAGTTTACCAGAGCTTGCGTATTGTTCTAAAATTTAAACCGGATGTTGTTGTGGGGTTCGGCAGCTTAAATACCGTTGCGTTGATATTTTGGGCATGGTTATTTAGAATTAAGACTGTAATTCATGAGCAAAATGTTATTCCTGGCAGGGCAAACCGCCTGCTCTCTAAGTTGGCGGATAAAGTAGCGGTATCTTTTATTCAAACAAACAGTTATTTAGGTATATCCCCAAAAAAGATTGTTTTAACCGGTAATCCTGTTCGTCAAAATTTGGTCAGATTAGATAGGCAGGAGTCGCTGGATTTTTTTAAATTTAAGGAAAGGAAAGTTAATATTTTAATTACCGGCGGCAGTCAGGGATCGCATAGCTTGAATGTTGCCTGTTTGGCTGTTCTAACAGAGCATTTCGCTAAAAATGATCTACAGGTAATCCATATTTCAGGATCCGTGGATTTTCCGTTACTTAAGCAAACTTATGAGGCTAGCGGGATTACTTATAAGTTATTTGATTTTCTTCCTGCTATGCAATATGCTTATAGCATAGCAGATTTGGTAATCTCCAGGGCAGGTGCAACAACTATTGCCGAATTACAAAAATTTTGTATCCCGGCGATTTTAATTCCGTATCCCTTTGCTTATGCGCATCAGTTAAATAATGCCCGCGTATTGGAGGATCTTGGAGCGGCTTTAATTATTCGTGAGGAGCCATTGATTGCTGAAAAGTTGTTCGGTAAATTATTTGAATTTTTGGCGAGTCCACAGAAATTAGCAGTGATGCGTCAGGCGTATGCAAAAAATCAGGTTTTCGATGCAGTAAAATTACTTACTAACGCGGTATTATGCTTAAACTGATGAAACGCTTAAAATTTTTACTTATATTTTTAGCTTTACCGTTAATTGTTTTTGCGGAAAATAGTCCGTGGAAAGTTTTTAAAAGTACACATTTTTTAATTTATTATCAAAGCGCAGATGAATCCACGCTTAATGAATTTGCCCAAAAGGCAGAAGAGTATTACGTGAAAATTACCGATGATTTAGGCTTTAATCGTTTTAACTTCTGGACTTGGGATAATCGGGTAAAAATATTTTTATTTGACAACCAAAAGGATTATTCCCGGGAAACTGGCGACCCCGGCTGGTCTGCTGGGCAGGCTCAGGTGGGTATTAAACAAATCAAGACATTTATAACTGCCCAAGGGTTTATGGATAATGTTTTACCGCATGAGATGGCTCATATTATTTTTAGGGAGATGGTGGGGTTTAATAACCCCGGCCTATCCCTTTGGCTTGAAGAAGGGGTAGCGAGCTTTCAGGAGCAAAAGGATTCATTTGTTAAAGTGGATTTAGCTAATAGTATAAAGCAGGGTAATTTTATCAATCTGGATAGTTTAGGCAGGATGGAGGTTGCCAAAATAGCGGATAAGCAGCAAGTGAAATTATTTTATGCTGAATCGTATAGCTTGGTGAACTATTTAATTACATCCTTCGGCAAAGATGAATTTGTGCTTTTTTGCCAAAATCTTCGGGATAAGAGAAATATCGCCCGGGCATTAATGTTAACATATCCTTTTAATGATTTGAAGGATTTTGAAAATTCTTGGAAAGATTATATTCTTAGATGAAAAGATATTACCACTTTATAGGGATCGGCGGAATAGGAATGAGCGGAATAGCGCATTTATTGCTTAAGGCCGGGCTATCTGTCAGTGGTTCGGATTTAAAGGAAAGCCGGGTTACTGAAGAGCTTAGAAAACTGGGCGCTAAGATATATATCGGGCACCATGCTCAAAATATATCTGAGCAAGATGCGGTAGTGTATTCGTCGGCAATAAAAGAAGATAATCCTGAGATGTGCCAGGCTAAAATTCTAGGCGTACCTCTGATCCGGCGGGCGCAGGTTTTAGCTTACTTGATGCAGGAGAAGACTGCCATAACTGTAGCTGGGAGCCATGGCAAGACTACGACTACTTCGCTTGTTTCTTATCTTCTGCTTGAAGCCGGGCTTTGTCCAACAGTAGCTATCGGCGGGATACTCAGAAATATTGATACCAATGCTTGTTTAGGCAAGGGTGAATTTTTTGTGGCTGAGGCTGATGAATCAGACGGTTCGTTTTTGTATTATCAGCCTAAGTATTCCATTATTACCAATGTTGATTATGAGCACCTGGATTATTATCATGATTTTGATAACGAATTGAACATTTTTAAGAGTTTCATTAAACGTACCCGGGAAAACGGCTGCGTTTTTGCCTGCGCAGATGATTTAAATCTTAAGAATTTGTTTTCAGATTACAAAGGAAAGCATATCTTTTTTGGTTTTGATAATGCCGCCGATATTTTTGCTAAAAATATCGAGCTTAACGGTTTAAATTCAAAGTTTGATTGTTATTTCAGGAACAAGCTTATTGGGCGTTTCCATCTGGCTTTGGGGGGCAGGCATAACATTTCCAATTCTCTGGCAGTAATTGGTTTAGGTTTGGAGTTAGGCATAAGCTTAAACTGTATTGCTAAGTGTTTAAAAGATTATAAAGGAGTTGCCCGGAGGCTAGAGATTAAATTTAAAAATGAACGTTGCCAGGTTATCGATGATTACGGGCATCATCCTTCGGAAATAAAAGCTACTTTAGCCGCTTTAGTCAATCTGAAGGCTAAGAGAAGGATTGTTGTTTTCCAGCCGCATCGCTATAGCCGGACTCAGCTACTTTTAGATGAATTTGCTAAATCATTTGATCAGGCGGATTATTTGATCATTACGGATATTTATGCCGCTAGCGAGCCGGTGATCGAAGGGGTAAATGCCGAAGCCTTGTTGAATAAAATAAAGGAACATGCCCCGGATAAAAAAGCTATATATTTAGCTAAGGATAACATCCTTAAGCATATTTTGAGTATACTTAGTGATGGTGATCTGGTAGTTACTTTGGGGGCAGGAGATATTGTAAGGATTTCCGATGAATTGGCCAAAGAGCTTAAGTAAAAACATAAAAACCAAAGTTAATTTAGCAAATTATACGAGTTTTAAAATCGCAGCTGTTGCGGATTTTTTTCTTGAGATTAAGGATATTGATGAATTAAGGGATGCTTTAAGTTTCGCTAAAAGTAAGCACATTCCGATCTTTATTTTAGGTGCCGGCAGCAATATTTTGGCCAGTGACCGGGTTAAGGGGCTGGTAATTAAGTTAGATGGAAAATATTTTAAAAAGCTGGAAAAATCAGGCAATTATTTGTTAGCTGGAAGCGGCTTAAAATTAAATCAATTAATTTTATTTGCGCAAACAAAATGTTTGTCCGGATTGGAGTTTCTTGCCGGAATTCCTGGAACTGTCGGCGGATCACTTTTGGGCAATGCCGGAGCCTGGGGCCAGGCAATCGGCGGTTTGGTTAAGCAGGCTTGTGTTGTGGATTATCAGGGGCGTTTAAAGCTTCTTTCGGATAAGCAATTAAAATTTTCTTACCGTAAATCAAATTTAGATAGTTATATTATTGTTTGGGTAAAATTAAAATTAAAGATTAGCAGCAAGAATAACATTGCTTTAAGAATAAAAGACCATCTTTTGCAGCGTTTGAAAACCCAGAAGAATAGTCTGCCTAATGCCGGGTGTATCTTTAAAAATCCTGCCGGTAAAAAAACTGCCGGATTACTTATTGATTTGTGTGGATTAAAGGGGAAGAGAAAAGGCGGAGCGGTAGTTTCGGAAACGCATGCGAATTTTATTTTAAATTTAGGCGGTGCCAAAAGCCGCGATGTTGTTTTACTCATGAATTTAATCCGGCAAAAAGTAAAGTCAAAGTTTGGAATTAATCTTCAACCAGAGGTAAAACTATGGAAATAAAAGATTTTGGGAGAGTTGGTGTTTTAATGGGTGGGCCATCATCCGAGAGGCAGATTTCTTTAAAAAGCGGTAAAGCGGTTTTTTCTGCGCTTATTGATTCAGGTTTGGATGCGGTAAGCATTGATATTGTAACTGATAATGAGGAAGAAAATATCCGTCTGCTTAATGACCGCAAGCTGGATTGTGCATTTATTGCCCTGCATGGCCGATTTGGCGAAGATGGGACGATACAAAATATTTTAGAAACAATAAGATTACCTTATACTGCTTCTGGTGTTAACTCAAGCCGGCTGGCTATGGATAAAATCGGTTCTTTAGAAGTATTTAAACAGGGTGGTTTAGTTGTTCCTAACTCTCAATTTTTAGAGAAATCAGATTATTTGAGAACGAATAATTTTAATAATCGGCTGGCTTTTCCTCTAGTAGTTAAGCCGGCTAATCATGGTTCAAGTATTGGGCTTTCGCTGGTGGAGCGCGAAGAGGAAATGCCGGTGGCCATTGACTTGGCTTTTGAATTTGACCAAAATATAATAATTGAAGAATATATTTATGGGAGAGAACTTACGGTTGGAGTTTTGGGTGAAGAAGCCTTGCCGGTTATCGAGATTATTCCAAAAAATAAATTCTTTGACTTTGAGGCCAAATATCAGCCGGGAGGTACTGAATATATCGCTCCAGCTGTTTTAGATGAAAAAATTGCCAAAAAGGTTCAAGATGTGGCTTTAAAAGCACATAAGCTTTTAGGTTGTTCGGGTTGTTCGCGGACAGACATTATATTAAACAGAGATGGTTTGCCTTATATTCTAGAGGTTAATACGATTCCTGGAATGACTGCCACCAGCCTTTTGCCTAAGGCGGCTAAAATTGTCGGAATTGATTTTAATCATCTTTGCCTTAAACTATTGGAATTAGCATATGCGAAGAAAAAACTATAAGCTACCGACAAAATTAATTGCTTTTTTGGCTGTAATTTTACTTGCTATCTTTTTATTAATAGGATATATTTGGAAAGTCCTGACTACTTCCGATTTTTTTAGCGTTAAACAGGTTGTTGTCAGGAATCTGGATATTTCTTTTGACTATCTAAAAGGTAGGAATATATTTACCCTGGATTTAAGCAAACAGGCGCGGCAGATTTTTTTGAATACTCCGGATTGCCGTAAGATAAGATTTTCTAAAATACTTCCTGATTGCATTGTTATCGATTTTTTAAAGAGGAAGCCGATTGCTTTAGTCAGGTTTTATAAGAGCTTTGCGGTTGATGAACAGGGGATATTATTTTATCCCGCTTTACTGGTTGAAGAAGTCTCACTGCCAATAATTTATGGGCTTGAGACGAAAATATTCGCGCCAAAGCCCGGAGTAAAATATCGGCGGCCGGAGTTTGATTTAGCGTTGGATATCGTTAGGGGGTTTAATAGTAATAAAAATTTTAAAGGTTTTACATTAAAAAGAATCGATGTGGCTAATTTGCATAGCGCTGGATTTTTTATTCTTTTACCCCGCCAGGTTGCAGATTATATTTTACCAAATCCCCGGTTAGAGTGGGCTGGTTTTGAGGTGCGTATCGGGGAAGGTAATATTGAGCAGAAGCTGATGATTTTAAGTGGCTTGATTATGCAGGCGCGTAAAGATTGGGGTAATATAAAATATATTGACCTTAGATTCAAGGAGCCGTTAATCAAGTTAACAACAAGCCTTGATAAAGTAAAATCCTAAGAATTTAAAGCGAAAAGGATCGACAATAAGTTTTGATTTAGAAGAATCCTAAGAATTTAAAGCGATGAGGATCGACAATAAGCCTCAGTTTAGGAAAATCCTAAGAATTTAAAGCGATGAGGAAAAATAATGTTAAATAAAGATTATGTTTGTGCAGTTGACATTGGTTCTAACAAGATATCTGTTGCTCTTGCTTTGATCAAGAAAAATCGGATTGAGAATGTTTTTTTTGAAGCTGCCCCAAGCCGCGGAGTTAAAGAGGGAGTGATTGTTGATGCAACGGAGCTGGTTATTTGCTTAACCAAGATTTTAAAATGCTTGAAATCTAAATCCGGCCTAAAAATAAAATTTATCCATACTAATTTTTCAGGTAAAGATATTTCTACTAAGCATAGCTATGCAATTGTCCCGTTGGCTGAGCGTGGCAATAAGGTGGTTACTTCGACCGATATCTCCAGCGTTAATGAGCAAGCGCGTATTTTAGGTTCAAGTTTAGATGAAGAGATAGTTCATGTGATTCCGTCCAGTTATTCTATTGATGCTAAGAGCAATGTTATTAATCCTATTGGTTTATACAGCCACAAATTGGAAGTAGATTTATATTTAATTTGTGCCAGGCTGGCTTCTTTGCAAAGTTTAAGCAGGGTTGTTAGCCAGGCAGGATACGAGATAAGAAGGGTTTCTTTTTCCGGGTTAGCAACGAGTAAAGCAGTATTTGCCCGGGAAGAAAAACATGGTATTTGCGTCTTTTGTGATATCGGAAGCGATATAACCGAATTACTTATATTCAAAGATGGGCTTTTGCAGAATATACAGGTTTTGCCTTTAGGCGGCAATAGTATGACGCAGCAGCTTTCTGAAGGTTTGAAAATTAATTTTGAGTTAGCCGAAGATATTAAGCGTTCTTACGGCGTTATCGGCGGCGTCGATAATATTGGTGAGGATAAAGAAATTTTAGTTAAGAAAGACGAATTTTATAGGCCGATAAAACAACGCCAGGTTGCCCAGATGGTTACAGCTTCCAGCAGGTTGATTTGTACGCAAATTAAAGAGGCGATTGAGAATAAGATCGCTCTCCATGAGATTGATAATTTTATTATTGTCGGCAAAACTATTCTGACTGACGGATTCATCGAAATGATGGAAAGCGTGGCCCGGATTCCGGTTACCATTGGACGGATTAAGAATCCTGAGATCGCCGCATTAGTTAAGGAGAATAGCGATCTGTCTGAACAAAAATATTTAACTTATTTAACTTGCCTGGGGATTATCTGTGAAGATCTAGAAAATAAAACTGCAGGAAATCCAAGTTTAGTGAAGCCTGCAAAGAATCTGCTGCTTAGAGCCATAAATCGCTTTAAAGAAGTTTACCAGGAGTATTTTTAATCCGCAAGTCTTAATCATAAAAGTAACCAGCTTGACAAAAATAAATTTGAATGTTACATTTAGTTATTGAACAACTGTTCAATAACTAAATAGTATTTCCGAAGGAATAAGAAATGGCAGCATTAAACAGAAAAGAAAGAGATCGGCAATTACGCCGAACTGATATCCTTAAAGCGGCAGAGCATATTTTTGCTTTAAGGGGATATCACAAGGCGACAATAAGGGATATCGCTAAAGAAGCCCAATATGCAACGGGGACTGTTTATTTGCATTTTAAAGATAAAGATGCCCTTTATTTTGCTTTACTTGAAGAAAAGCTTAAAACCTTGCTATCCATAACTAAGGAAAAGATAGAGCAGGTTAAGGATGCAAGGAATAAATTGGAGATTTATGTGCGAGAAGGTTTGGTTTATTTTGAAAAGAACCAGGATTTCTTCCGTATATTTATCTCGGAAGGAAATGAATTGTCTGCGGAGCAGAGGCTTTTAAAATCCTCTGCAGGGCTGCAAATGCAGAGATATACAACAGATTTATTAAAAGAATCGCAAGCGCAGGGAGTGGTGAGCAAAGATTTTGATGCAGAGAGGATCGCGGAAGTATTTACCGCTATTACAAAAACGGTTATCCTGAAATGGCTGCAAGCAAAGGATAGAAAAAGCGAAAATTTAGTTGATTTATCCGGTTTAATTCTTAAGTTATTTCTAGATGGTGCTGCAAGCAAGTAACCCCTACCAGTATTAATTCTAATTAGTTTGCTGAAGGATTGGTATATTTACTTGACAAAACTTTTTTTGAATGTTATATTTTAAATATGAACAGTAGTTCATATAATGATATATAGTTCACGTAAAGCGTGATTGCGCAATCAAAGGATAAGATGAAAAAGATAATGTTTATTATAGGTTTTAGTATAATTGCGCTATTTACCCATAGTATAGCTATAGCAGGTAGTCTGGAGGCGAATTCTGTTTTAAAGATAGGCCTTGATGAAACTATTAAGCGGGCCCTAGATACCAGTGAGGAATTAAAAATAAAAGAACAAGAAATTAATAAGAATCAAGGGGTTTATCGGGAGGTACGTTCAGGAATGTTGCCTCATGTAAGCGCACAAACAGCGTGGACGCGTAACATGAATTATCCCAATACGTCAGATACAACTGATTATGAGTTGAGCAGTGGAGTTAGCGCTTCGCAAGTTCTTTGGTCGTTTGGCAAGATTGCGTATGCGGTTAATTCGGCTAAGAAGACAGTTGAGGTAAGCAGGTTTAATAAGGATGTGGGCAGACAGGAAATCATTTATAGCGCAAAATTAAGCTATTACAGTAGTCTGCTGGCCAGAAACGCCTTGTCCATAACCGAGAAATCATATGCAAATGTACTTGAAAATAAAAGACTCCTGGGTCAGCGTTCATATGGCGGCCGCAGTCCAAAATATGAGATTATCAGGATGAATGCGGAAGTAGCTTCCAGGGTTCCTACTGTAAATGAAGCCCGGACACAGTTCGATACGGCCACGGAAACCTTAAGAAAGATTATTGATGTAAATCTTGATTTTGAAATTGAACTGGCGGGAGATTTTCAGGAAAAATACACTGATTTTAATTACGAAACGCTGGTAGCCGCAATGAATGAATATGAACCTTCTTTGCAAAGTTTCAGTAAGGCTATTGAATCAGCCGAGGAAAAGGTAAAGAGCAAACACGCCAGTTTTCTACCTACCTTATCTGCTTTTGGTTCCTGGAGTTATCTTGGCGGGTCCAACGAACATCCTTTCTTGAATAATAATGAATTAGATAATTATTCACTTGCGGGTCTTAAGGTGAGCATCCCGATTTGGGAGGGGGGAGAAAAGCAGGCACAGCTTAGCCAATCAAAAGCCGATAAAGAAATCGCCGTTCTTAAAAAGAAACAATTAGGGAAAAACTTGTTATTAGAACTTAAAAAAGCTTATTTGGTATATGAACAATATAAAGAAAACCTTAAGGCAAATATCGATGCGGTTAATTTAGCTGAAGAATCATTTAAACAGTCGCAGGAAATGTTTGCTTCCGGCCAGCTAACCTTGACCGATTTAAATGATGCTGAGCTTCTTCTAACTAATCAAAGGTTGAATAAAGAGACGACTTTGTTTAACATCAATATAACTTTAGCAGAAATTGAAAAGCTGATTGCGGGGAAATACGATGAACAAAGCTCTAATAAAAAATCTCAATCTTAGAAGAAAAGTATACCTGGCGATTGTTGCTTTTAGCGTTATTGCCGTATTTGTAAGGATAATGCTGGTAGAGGCTGAGCGCGGCCGGACAATCATCAGTTTTATTTCGGAATGGTCCCGGTCCGGAAGGCCGGTTACCGTAGAGAAAATTAAACTGCAGGATGTGCCAGTATATACGAAACTAACTGTGCGTGCTGTTGTCGGTAAGCGGGCTGTGGGGTTTGTTACCGGAGATATTCAGGATAAGCTGCAGCAAGGCCAGGAGGTCTTTGGTGTTGACAAGACAAGGCCATGCGGAACGATAGTATCCATCGGCAGGGAATTAGACACCGATACCGGGATGTTTCCTGTGGAGATAGAGTTTAATAAAGTAATACAATCTCAAGAGCTTGCAGTGGTATTTGTGTGTACGCAAACAATCCAGAAGGTTTTGGTGGTGCCTAATGAGATCCTGGATTTTTCCGGGTTGGAATATTATCTTTGGGAGGTGGAGAATATAAGGGCTAAGAAGGTTCAGGTAAGGATTGGCTCACGTAATGGGTACGGCGCGGTTATCAGCGGAGGGGTTAACCCGGGCGATTTAATCGTTTTTAACGGCCGCAGTATGCTGTCGGAAAATGATTTAGTGCGTATTATTTCCGATGTAGCTTTACAGCAAACATACACTAAAGGTAGGTTACGATGATAGAGTTTTTTGTTAAACACCGCGTTACCACTATAATGTTAGTTCTGGTTTTTGTGGTATTGGGTATTTACAGTTATTCCAATCTTCTGGTCGAAAAAACCCCGAAGATGGATTTTCCTATTGTTACGGTATCGGTGACCTATCCGGGAGCCACGCCTTTAGAAGTGGAAACCCTGGTTGTAAAAAAGATCGAAGACGTGATTGCCGAGATATCCGAGATCAAGAAAATTAAAAGCTATGCGTACGAAAGTTTAGGGTTTATTTCTATTGAGTTTTTGATTGAAGCAGACGTTAATGTCAAATCTATAGAAGTAAAAGATAAAGTTGATGCAATACTTAATGATCTTCCGGATGCTATAGAAAAACCAGTGATCGAGAAATTTGACCCCTTGCTCGTACCGGTGATAGACCTGGTGCTTTCCAGCGATACACTCAGTGTTCGGGATCTATATGAATATGCCGATAAGACCTTAAAGACCAAGTTTTCTTCTATTGCCGGCGTGGCCAAGGTTGATATCTATGGAGGAAAAAAACGCCAGATTAACGTATGGCTGGATCCGATGCTTATGAAACAGCGTTATATCAGTATTGGAGAGGTGATCGATGCCATGCTGATGAAAAATAAAAACGTTCCCGCCGGTAATTTAGAAAAGGGATTTAATTCCCTGGGGGTCAGGTTTGTCGGGGAATTTGAAAGCATTGATGAGATTGCACAAATGAAGCTGGTTTCTTCTGATGGTTCGGATTTTTTTCTCAAAGATATCGCAGTAGTGGAAGATGGCTATAAAAAGATTGATTCACTGGCGCGATATCAGGGTAAAGAAGTGGTGGGGCTTTCTGTTAATAAAGCTTCCGATGGCAATGCGGTGTCTATCGCCCTAGAAATGAGGCGCCGGTTGGATGCTTATAGGGCAATTTTGCCTCAGGGGGTAAAATTGGATATCGCTACGGATACTACTACGTTCATTGTCAATGAAACTAATGATACTAAATGGAGTATTCTTATCGGTCTTTTGCTTACCGCCGCAATCCTTTATTTATTCATGGGCAGGTGGGATATCGCGATTATCGCCTGTATCATTATCCCGACTTCGATTGTTTCGACTTTATTTCCGATGTGGGCTTCTAAATTTTCGATTAACATGCTGACCCTGCTTGCACTTGCTTCTGTGTTGGGAACACTGATTTCTAATGCCATCGTGATTATCGAGAATGTATTGGTGCACCTTGAGCGGACTAACGATCCGGTTAGGGCGGCTATTGACGGTACGAAAGAGGTGGTTGTGCCGGTTATCGCCGCTACCGGCACGAACCTGGTTGTTTTTATGCCGCTTTCGATGATGGGCGGGATTGTCGGCGTATTTATGAAATCTTTCGGCCTTACCGTGGTCTATGCCACGCTTTTTTCCGTATTAGCTTCTTTTTGCCTGACGCCGATGATGTGCGCGGCGATACTCAAGCCTAAGGCAGAAAATAAGCCCGGCATTGGCAGACACAAGTTTTTCTTAGATAAATTATTTATCCCGCTGCGTTGGCTGCGCAAAGGTATCGATTATAGTATGGAATTTTTGAAAAATGAATATAAACATATCTTTGAGTTGATCTTTAAGTATCCTAAAATGGCCATTGTTGTTGTAATCCTGGTATTTGCTGGTTCGTTAATGCTTCTGCCGTATCTGGAAAGTGACTTTAGCCCGAAATATGATGAGAATCAATTTACTATTAATTTGGTCATGCCGCAGGGTTCTACTATAGAACGGACATTGGAAACCTGCAAGCTAGTGGAAGGTTATTTGGAAAAGATCCCAGAGAAAAAGTCTTATCTGACCAATATCGGGACCAACGGGGTGGAGAATGCTAAGATCACCTTTGACCTGGTATCATTAAAAGACCGCAAGAGGCAAGATGTGGAGATTATGGATGAGCTTACTAAGTTTATCGCTGCGATTCCCGATGTTGAGGTAAGTTTTGACCGGGGCATTTCTTCCGAAGCAGGCACGGGAGATGTGGCCATAGACTTATATGGTTTTGATTATGATATCATGATCCGGCTTTCTAAGCAGATGAAGGATTTAATGCAGCGCAGCGGGTATTTTAATAGCGTTATTTCGTCCTATAAATATCCCCGCAGTGAGATCCGCATGAAGCCTCTACAGGAGAAACTTGTTGAATATGGGATTACTGCTTTGTCCGTGGGGTCGGCTTTTCGATCTTCGGTGTACGGAGAGGATAATAATACATATAAAGAAAAAGGCGAGGAATACAAGATTAATATCGAATTGAATGATACGTATGCGCAGGACTTTGACGACATAAAAGTAATGTCTTTACTTTCACGCAAGGGGCTTATACCTTTGGATGAACTCGGCACGTTAACGACGAATAAAGCTATTCCGACTATCCGGCGCCGAGATAGGGTACGGGTTATTCATCTTGACGGTTTCTTGGGTAAAAGTTCGCTGGGTATTGTTTCGGGTATACTGGATAAGCAATTTAAAGCCATACAATTTCCCGATGGGTATGGGTATCGTTACGTAGGAAATTCGGAAAATATGGGTGAAGCCTATCAAGAACTCGGTAAGGCGTTTATTCTGGCAGTTATCCTGACTTTTATGCTTTTGTGCGCGCTTATGGATTCGCTGGTGGCGTATCCTTTAGCGATCATGGCTACTGTATTTACTTCCATTACCGGGATGATTTTGGGGTTGTTTTTCCTGGGACAGTCTATTAATATCGCTTCATTGATGGGCGTAGTTATGCTTGTGGGCATGGTGGTGAATAACGCGATTTTACTTTTGGATTATACATTGATTAAAATGAAGGAGGGGATACCGGTAAAAGAAGCGCTGTGGCTGGGGGCTTCGGAAAAATTCCGGGCGATCATGATGACTTCCATTGCGGTTATCCTGGGCGTTGTGCCGCAGCTATGGTCGGTAATGAAGGCAAAACAGTCTATGGGCGCGGTAATGACCGGAGGCATGCTGGCTTCGATCCTGTTTACATTTATCCTGGTCCCGGTGGTTTTCTGGTATCTGGAATCCTTCGAAAGGAAACTTTTTAAGCGTTGAAGCATATGGAAGATTTAAGGCTGTTGTTTTTGATCACTAAATTGTTAAATAAAAATACGCCGATACTTAATCATGGAAGACGTGTTGCTAAGCTTGCTTGCGCTATCGGGGAGAAAATGAGATATTGCCAGGAAGGGCTTGAGCATATCCGCTTCGCCGCGATTGTTCATGATATCGGGAAAACCCAATTATTGGCAGAGATTGTGAATAAGCCGGGGGCGTTCGATGAGAATGAGCGGGTTTTGATAAGGAAACATCCGGAACTGGGATATCGTTTACTAAAATACGTCAGATCCGATTTGATCGTCGCGGAAGTCGCATTGCAGCACCATGAAAGAATGGATGGGTCAGGATATCCCTTTGGATTAAAAGCAAAAAATATTAATCCAGTCTCTAGGATAATTACGGTTGCGGATGTGATTGATACCATAGTTTCTCCGCAGGTGTATCGACCGGCATTAACGCTGGATGAAGCCATGCAGGAGATTAAACAAAATAGCGGTTTGCTATATGATTCTGAAGTAGCTCAGGCGGCAGTAGCTATTCTTAAGCAGCCAGGAGGCAGGTAAATGGCCCGACTGGCGAATGCAAATAAAAAATAAACATACAATGTTAAAACGTTATTATCCGGTATTAGTAATTTGTGTATTTTTTATTTCCGGCTGCGCAAGTGTGCGCCATGCTGTACCTGAATATTTATTAAATAATGTTAGTGTCTCTGGTATGCAGAATATTCGGGCCCTAAGTGGAATTCCGAGCGATTCTTTTAAGAATGACTTCATTAAACTTTTGGAACAGGAGCAAAAGAATAGCCCGTCTTTTTTCGATTTTAAAGCTGTTCAGATCTATTCTATATTGGCTATTTCCGGAGGCGCGGCAAATGGCGCTTATGGAGCAGGTTTGCTTAATGGATGGTCGAAGTCGGCAACGCGGCCGGTTTTTAAGGTTGTTACCGGCATAAGCACTGGGGCAATCATTGCGCCGTTTGCTTTTTTGGGAAGTAAGTATGATGATAAGCTAAAAGAGTTTTACACGAAGTATTCAACAAAAGATGTTGTGCGGATAAGATTCCCATTTATTAATTCTTTTACAAGTGCTCGTCCGCTAGAATGCCTTATTGAACGGTATTTTGATGCTGAATTCCTAAAAGAGATTGCTACTGAATATAATAAAGGCCGCAGGCTTTATGTGGGCACGACCAATTTGGATGCCGAGCGGTTGGTTATTTGGGATATGGGTAAAATTGCATCCCTAAGTGATGATCAGGCCTTAAGGTTATTTAGAAAGATAATTTTAGCTTCGGCATCGGTTCCAATAGTTTTTCCGCCGGTTTACCTGAATGTCGAGGCCAATGATCAGATGTACGATGAGATGCATGTTGATGGCGGGATAAGCAAGCAGGTGTTTTTTCTTTATGATGTCCTGCAGGGGTTTGGTAAAGCTCTTAAGTCAAAAAATATCGATACTTCTAGAAATAAATATGAAATTTATGTGGTCAGGAATGGTTATATTGATTCTCTTTATAAAGAAGTTCCGGATAAAATTTCGGCAATAGCTGAGCGTACGGTTGATGCTATAACTAATGCTCAGAGTATTGGAGATCTTTATCAATTATATTTTTTCGCTAAGGAAAGTAAGGGGGATTTTAATCTTGCTTATATACCGGCAACCTATTTATCAAAACCAAAAGAGTTTTTTGATCCTGTTGAAATGCGTAAGCTTTTTGATTTAGGTTTCGATGAGGCGGCTCGAGGGTATAATTGGAAGAAAACCCCTCCCGGGATAAACCAGGATTAGCGCGAATGTATTTAAAAAATATAATTATCTTCAAAATCCCCAAGGATTTTTTCTTTTAATTGACCCTCGCAGGTTATTGTGTATAATATTATAAACTAACAGCCATGATTAGAGAAAATATAGAATCAATTAAAAAGCGCATTGCGGCGGCTTGTACTAGGGCTAAAGTTGATCCCGGAAAAATTACCTTAGTCTGCGTAACTAAAGCTCATCCGGTTGAGCAGATATTGGAAATAATCAGCTTAGGTTATAAGGATATTGGAGAAAATAAAGTTCAGGAGGCTCTGGAAAAGCATAAACAAGTTTCAGGCGCAAAATGGCACATGGTTGGCCATTTGCAATCAAATAAGGTAAAAGAAGCTATAAAAATATTCGATTTAATTCATTCGGTTGACAGTTTGGGCTTGGCTGAGGAAATTAACAAACAAGCGATTAAGATAAATAAGGTTCAGGATATCCTGCTGGAAGTAAAAACTTCGAACGAAGTTAGTAAATTCGGTATTGCTTCGGATAAAGTCAGCGAAGTTTCGGTAGAGATTTGTAAATTAAGCAATGTGAATTTAAAAGGCTTGATGACTATTGCGCCCTTTAGTAATAATGCAAATGAGGCACGCCCATATTTTGCGCAACTTAAGCAATTGCGTGATGCATTAAATTCTGGATGGTTTCTTTCAATGGGTATGTCGCTTGATTTTGAAGTAGCTATAGAAGAAGGCGCGGATATCATAAGGTTAGGCAGGGCAATACTTGAGGGGTGATATGGAAAAAGTTGGCATTATTGGATACGGGAATATGGGCCGCTCAATCGCCGAGCGAATAAAAAGCAAATATTCAATTTGCGTTTTTGATAAAGATAAAAATAAAATTCTTGTCTCGGAAAATGTTAGCGCAGCCAATAGCTCGGTTGATTTAGTTAACCAGTCAGAAATTATTATCTTGGCAGTTAAGCCTCAGGATTTTGATTTTTTGCTCAATGAGATTAAGCTTTCGGTTCAAGGTAAGCTGATTATTACTATCGCTGCCGGGATTACTATCCGGTATATAAAAAGCCGATTAGGGGAGAACGTTCGTGTTGTTCGAGTTATGCCTAATATGCCTGCTCAAGTCGGGCAGGGGGTTGCTGTTTTATTTAAAGGGCAGAGTGCTTCCGAAAATGGCCTTAATTCAGCTTTACAGTTAGCTTGTGATATTTTTAGTAATTTAGGCGCGGTGTTGGTTGTTGATAAAGAAGAAATGGTTGATGCCGCAACAGCGGTTTCTGGCAGCGGTCCGGCTTTTTTTTGTTACTATATAAAAGAAAATAAAAATGCTGCTCTTAAGCGGGATGAATTCATTAAAATGCTTACTGATTCTGCAGTCAGTTTGGGTTTTGATTTACGGGAGGCAGAATTTTTATCAGAAAAAACAGTTGATGGTATTATTGCCATGTTAATTGAGCGGAATTTAACTTGTGCCGAGATAATTAAATTAGTTACTTCTAAGGGTGGTACAACTCAGGCTGGGATCGACGTATTAAGTTCCGGTGGTTCGGTTGAGGATGCGGTAAAAAGTGCTTACCGGCGTGCAGGGCAATTAGGGCAGGGGAGTTAACATGTCAAAAATTGGCATTATTGGCGGTAGTGGGCTTTATAAAATCGACGGCTTAGAGGTTATTAAGCAAGTTGCGATTAAGACGCCTTTTGGTAAACCGTCAGAAAAATTTACCATTGGAAAACTTGAAAATAAAGAAATAGTTTTTTTGCCGCGCCATGGGGTAGGGCACCGTATATCGCCAAGCCAGATAAATTACCGGGCAAATATTTTTGCGATGAAAAAAATCGGAGTAGAGCGGATTATTTCCGTAACTGCCTGCGGAAGCTTAAAGGAAGAGATCAGGCCGTTAGATTTTGTAGTAATTGATCAGTTTGTGGACCGGACAAATTATAACCGCAAGATGACTTTTTTTGATCAGGGTATTGTCAGTCATATTGGTTTTAGCCACCCGGTATGCCCAGAGCTCTGCGCGGATATATACTCAGCCGGTAAGTCGTTAGCTTTTAATATGCATCAGAGCGGAACTTATCTTAACATGGAAGGGCCGCAGTTTTCTACTTTTGCTGAAAGTAAACTTTACCGTAGTTGGGGCATGGATGTGATCGGACTGACTAATATGGCTGAAGCCAGGCTTTGCCGTGAGGCAGGTATATGTTATGCTACTCTTGCCTGCATTACTGATTATGATTGCTGGCATCCCGGACATGAATCGGTAACACTGGAAATGGTCATGAGTAATCTGCAAAAAAATGTTGAGAATGCTAAAAAAATTATTTCTAAAGTAATTAAAGAATTAAAGCCTGCGTGTAAATGCAGCTGTCAGGATGCGTTAAAATTTGCTATTGTTACTGACCCCAAGCTTATTCCCTTAAAGGTTAAAAGAGATTTGAAGATAATTATAGGAAAATATGTCAAATAACTCAGAATATAAGCATACCCTGAATTTGCCGAAAACGGATTTCCCGATGAAGGCAGATTTGCCTAAAAAAGAGCCGCTCCTATTGCAAAAGTGGGAGGAGTCGGGCATCTATAAGCTTATTAACGATAGCTCTAGCGGTAAGCCGAAATATATTTTACATGACGGCCCTCCGTATGCTAATGGTGATATACATATCGGGCATGCTTTAAATAAAACTTTAAAAGATATTATTATTAAATATAAAACACTGCGCGGCTTTGCTTCTGCTTATGTCCCCGGTTGGGATTGTCATGGGTTGCCGATTGAGCACCAGTTGCTTAAAGAACTTAAGATGCATAAGTCACAAATATCCCAGATAGATTTTCGTAAAAAGGCTTACGATTATGCTAATAGATATGTTGAGCAGCAAAAAGATCAGTTTAAGCGTTTAGGTATATTTGCTGATTGGGAAAATCCATATCTGACTTTAAGCCATGAATATGAAGAGGGTATTCTTAATGCTTTTGCAGTGCTTAATGAAAGAGGGTATATTTACCACGGATTAAAACCGGTTAATTGGTGTTTTAAGTGCGAGACTGCTTTAGCTGAAGCAGAGGTAGAGCATGAAGATCATAGTTCTCCATCAATTTATGTAAAATTTAAACTTAATATTTCTGCTGATTTTAATGAGGAAAGCTTTCTGGTTATTTGGACAACTACTCCTTGGACGCTGTTAGCTAATGTTGCAGTAGCGTTGCATCCGGATTTTACTTATGTTTACATCAATACGGAAAAAGGAAAATTAATTATTGCCAAAGATTTATTAAATAATTTTTTAGCTAATAGCGGTATTTCAAATCATGCGATTCTTAAAGAGATGAGGGGGCGGGATCTGGAAGGATTAATTTATGCCCATCCTTTTATACCCAGAGAAGGACAGGTTGTTCTGGCTGATTATGTTTCCAGAGATGAGGGTACCGGTTTGGTGCATACCGCTCCGGGGCACGGCAATGAAGATTATTTTACCGGGATTAAATATAAGCTTAATATAATCATGCCGGTCAATGGCCGAGGTGTTTTCGATTCTACTGCCGGAGAGTTTCAGGGCTTACATGTTTTTGATGCCAATAAATTAATTTTAGAAAAATTGGAAAAATTAGGTGTTTTGCTCTTTAATTCTAAAATTGTACATTCGTATCCGCACTGTTGGCGCTGCAAAACCCCGGTTATTTTTCGGGCAACCAAACAGTGGTTTTTGAATATGGAGCACAGCGATTTAAGAAATAAATTATTAAAGATAATTAATGAAAATGTTAAATGGGTTCCTTCCTCAGGAAAAGAGAGGATTTCTTCAATGGTCTCCTTGCGCCCAGATTGGTGTTTGTCCCGTCAGAGGTATTGGGGAGTGCCTATACCGGCTTTAATCTGCAATGATTGCCAGGAGGAATTTTTATCTACCCAGGTAATTAAAAATTTTGCCGCCAAAGTTGTCAAGACCGGGACAGATTGCTGGTTCGAGCAGCCGGTAGGAGATTTTCTTAATGGGGATATCCATTGCCCGCATTGCCAGAGTAAAAATTTTTCTAAAGGCGCGGATATTTTAGATGTTTGGTTTGATTCAGGGGTGAGCAGCCAGTCGGTTTTAAAAAAGAGAAAAGAACTAGAGTTTCCTGCCAGCCTCTATCTGGAAGGATCAGATCAACACCGCGGCTGGTTTCAGTCATCACTTATTTCTTCTGTTTGCATTGATGAGCAAGCACCTTTTAAAGAGGTGCTTACACATGGTTTTGTAGTTGACGGGGATGGCCGCAAGATGTCTAAATCTGCAGGCAATGTTATTTCTCCTTTTACGATTATTAAGGATTACGGTGCCGATATCTTGAGGATGTGGGTGGCTTCCAGCGATTATAACGAAGATATCCGGATATCTTCGATTATTTTAACCCGGCTTGCTGAAGCGTATCGTAAAATTCGAAATACTGCGCGTTTTATTTTAAGTAATCTCTATGATTTTGATCCTAATCTCCAAAAAACAGAATACAATAGTTTTAGAAAGATTGATAAATGGATGTTGAGCAGATTAAATTTATTGTCTGTTAATGTTCAGCAGGCGTATGATAATTTTGAATTTCAAAAGGCCTATAAGGCAATCTATGATTTTTGCAATGAAGACCTTTCGATGTATTATCTGGATATGGTCAAAGGCAGATTGTATACTTTTGCCGCTTCTTCGGTTGAAAGGAGGGCATCTCAGACAGTTCTCTTTGAGGTGCTTAATTCTTTAGTCAGGATTATTTCTCCGATTTTAGTTTTTACCGCCGAAGAAATCTGGCAGAACATGCCTAAGAATGAAAATGACAGCCATTTTCTTAGCGTGCATCTTTTAAGCTGGCCAAAGCTTTATATATTAAGTGATGACGATAAAGTTATCGATGGACAGCTTGAACCGGTTATAAATTTGATTCCTCAAGCGGCTAAATTACTTGAAGAGATGCGTAACCGGGGCGAAATCGGCAGCTCTTTTGATGCTCAAATAAATATATTGACAAAAACTCAAAGGCAGTATACATTCTTACAAAGCTTCAGATTAGAGCTCTGTGAGATCTTTAAGGTCTCTCAGGTTGAGGTTACAGTTTCTGATAAAGTTTCTGAAGGGCTTTCTGTGGAAGTGTCTAAAGCTTGCGGCGTTAAATGTTCACGTTGTTGGAATTATTCTCAAAACATAGGCAGCGATAAAGAACATCCTTTAATTTGCGATAATTGCCTTGCAGCAATTCGTTAAAGAACGATAAGTTTGGTTTTTATTTAAGCCAAAAGGGAGAAGTAAAAGTGAAAAAAAAATATACCAAAAAAGATTTAAAAGAATTTAAAAATATCGTGCTTAGAAAAAAAGAAGAAGTTATTAATGATCTTCAGCATATATCTGATGATACGCTCAGGAAATCTCAAAAAGAAGCCTCAGGTGATACCTCTGGTTACTCTTACCATATGGCTGATGTGGCTAGCGATAATTATGACCGCGAATTTTCTTTAGGGCTGGCAACGGGTGAACGAAAGTCTCTTTATGAGCTGGATGATGCTTTAAAGAGGATAGAAGATGGTTCTTTTGGCACTTGTGATGATTGCAAGGGCATGATTACTAAAATCCGATTAAAAGCAGTTCCTTCTGCACGTTTGTGTATTAAGTGCCAGCAGAAAAGAGAGAAAAAGCAATAGCCAGGCTCCTTTCCGTTTTATAAATCCGGCAGGATTTTAGGTGGCCAAAAATATGGGTGTTAATTAGATGATTTTTATCATCGTCAGCAGCGTTATCTTTTTAGATCAGGCCAGTAAGTTCCTTGCTATAAAATTTCTGCAGTTAAATACCCCGGTTGTTTTTATAAAAAATTTTTTAAATTTTACGCTAGTTCATAATCGGGGCGCAGCTTTTGGTTTTTTTCAGAATCAGGTATTTTTATTTATTATTGTTTCATTCCTGGCTATCGCGCTTATTTTTTACAATTTGAAAGATAAAAAAAATTCAACATTTTTTAAATTGTCCTTAAGCCTGATCTTGGGAGGGGCAATCGGAAACTTGATTGACCGTTTGCGTTTCGGTTTTGTGATTGATTTTTTAGATTTACGTGTTTGGCCGGTTTTTAACCTGGCGGATTCAGCCATAACTATTGCCGCTGTTTTATTAACCTGGGAGTTATTTTTTAAGAAAAATGCTGCCTGAGATCTGTAAAATCGGACCTTTTACTATTTATTCTTACGGCCTTATGCTGGTTTCGGCTTTTTTTGTCTGTACTCATCTTGCGCTTCATCAGGCAAAAAAAGAACAGGTTGATCCGGAACAAATTTTTAAACTTCTGTTTTATGTTTTTATAGCGGGAATAATCGGGTCCCGCGTGTTTTATTGTTTCTATAATCTAGCCTTTTATCTTAAACACCCGCTTGAAATTATTATGTTGCAACACGGAGGCATGGCTTGGTTTGGTGGTTTGATTTTCGGTACAGCTGCGGCGATAATTATTATTAAAAAAGATAAGTTAGATCTATTTAAGACTGCAGATTTATTAATTCCCTTTATTGCTTTGGGGCAGGCCATTGGCAGAATCGGCTGCCTTTTAAATGGCTGCTGTTTTGGCAAGGAATCCAAGTTTGGAATATATTTTGAAGTTTTTGACCAGGTTTTAATACCGACGCAGCTTTATTCCTCCTTACTTTTACTTTTAATCTTTATTATTTTGAGGTTTATGCAGGATAGAAAGTATCTGCCGGGAACAATCCTTTGCAGTTACCTGTTTCTTTATTCGATTAAACGGTTTTTCATAGAATTTTTACGTAATGACAATCTTAAGGTTTTTCATGGTCTGACAATTTTTCAAATATTATCAATGGCAGTGTTTGTTATTTCCCTCGTTTTGTTTCTTCGGATATTTTCTAGCAAGAAAGATTAGCATGGATGATTTATCAATACAGGTTACCGCTGAGCAGGACAAAATGCGCCTGGATCTGCTTCTGGTTGATTATGCGCAATCTTATAATTTAGGGTTATCCCGTACGAATATTCAGAAGCTGATTAAGGAGGGGAGAGTGCTTCTTAATTCTTCAGTTCAGGATAAGGCTCATTACAAAGTCTCTTGCGGTGATAATCTTAAAGTTACTCTTCCAGAAAAAGAAAAAACAGAATTTCAAGCGGAAAAAATACCACTGGAGATTATCTATGAAGATGACGATTTGTTGGTGATTAATAAGCAGCCGGGTTTAGTGGTTCATCCTGCTCCGGGGAATAGAGAGCATACATTAGTTAATGCTCTGCTTGGGCGTGCAATACAGTTGTCGAGTATTAATAAAAACCGGCCGGGTATTGTCCACCGTCTAGATAAGGAGACCAGTGGCCTCTTGGTTATCGCAAAAAACAATGCCAGCCATTTAAAATTAGCTGAGCAGTTCTCTGAGCATAGTATTCAACGGAAATACGTTGCTATAGTTTGCGGGAGAGTAGAATTCGATGAGGGCGTGATTGAAGCCCCTATCGGAAGAGACCCTTTAAAACGGAAAAACATGGCGATTAGTTTTCTGCCAAATAATAAATATGCCAAGACGCATTATCATACCTTAAAACGGGGAAATAATTTTAGCTTTTTGGAGCTAAAGCCTTTTACCGGGAGAACCCATCAAATAAGAGTACACCTGGTGCATTTAGGCCACCCCATACTTGGCGATGCCAAGTATGGAAAGAATTTAAATTTTCCCCGGTTGGCGCTGCATGCGCTAGAGATCGGTTTTATTCATCCTTCTACAAATAAACTGCTGTATTTTAAAAGTCAAATTCCGCAGGAGTTCCAGGAATTTATTGAGAAAAATTTTTCTTGATTTTTACATAACCAGTGTTATATTAAAGATTAATAAATATAATAATAGGAGGCGCTATGAATCGCAAAGGTGCAGTTTTATTACCCATTTTGGTTGTTTTAATTATTGTTTTTTTATCGCTTAGCGTATTTTCATTTTATTCATATCAAAAGGAACATACTCAAAATATCCAGCTTCAGTCTCAAATTGTTGATTTAGAAGCCAGGCAGCGGATAGTTGAAGGTAAGCTTGATGAGTCTAAAAAACTGGCTGCGGAATTGCAGCTTAAGCTTCAGGAGTCTAAAGATAAGGCAGATTCTTTAGCCAATGATTTTGCCCAAGAGAAATCAGCGCATCTGGAAACAGTAAGTCAATTGGAAAGATATAAGGCTGATCTTGAACAGCAGAAATCTCTGCGCCAGGATCTTGAGGATAAACTTAAGGTTGCCCAGGCTGATGGTAAGAAAATAAAAGAGCAGTTGAAGATTATCCAACAGCAGAAAAATGAACTGGAACAAAAAATTAAAAATGCCGAGGTTGGTGCCGCAGGTGTAGAGTTAGGCAAGGTAGTTGTTAATAATGAACCGGCAGCTGTTGTCCCGGCTGTTGCGCAGGGTAATGCTGTAGTCGTGGCGAAAGAAAGTGCGACGGATAAAAAAACAGAACTTCCTCAGGTAAAAAGCTTAGAAGGGAAGATTATGGTAGTAAATAAAGAGTTTAATTTTGCAGTGATTAATTTAGGCAGCAAAGATCATGTGAGTCTCGGCGATGAATTTTTAATCTCTCGAGATGGTAAAGATATCGGAAAGATTAAAGTGGAGAAAGTGCATGAATCCATGTCTGCTGCAGGATTTGCTGCGGAATTAAAAGATTTAATCAAGGAAAATGATAAGATAGTGCTGAAGACAAAGTGAAGTCTTTCTTAATTAAGAATAAATTTATACCCTGCGGAAAAATTACTCTTGCCGGTGATAAATCTATAGCCCATCGAGCGTTAATCTTAAGTTCTTTAAGCTGCGGTAAAACAATCGTTAAAAATTTCCCCATTCATGATGATTCTTTGGCTACCCTTGCCGTTTTAGGCGCTTTAGGGGTAAAAATATTACGCAAAAATGATCAGGTTTATGTTTTTGGGAAAGGTAAGCATGGTTTATTCATGCCTCAAAAACCGATTTTTGTAAAAGATTCAGGCACTACTTTGCGTTTACTTCTTGGTGTTTTAGCCGGCCAAAACTTTAAAACTAAAGTTACTGCAGGAAAATATTTGTCTCTCCGGCCGATGGCCAGGGTAAATATCCCTTTGCGTTTAATGGGGGCAAAGATTATTTCAAAAATTAAAGGTAATGATGAATATGCGCCAATAGTTATTGGTTCGGGTAACCTTAAGGGTATTACTTATCGGGTTCCTGTTGCTTCTGCGCAGGTAAAGTCGGCGATTTTGTTAGCAGGACTATTTGCTCGAGGCAAGACGCGCCTTATTGAGAAAGTACTCACTCGCGATCATACTGAGCGCATGCTTAGAATCTTTGGCGCAGATATAGTTATCAGAGATAAGAGCATAACTTTGAATCCCGAAAAGCATTTAGTTAGCCCGCAAGAAATTTATATTCCCGGTGATATCTCTTCGGCAGCTTTTTTTGTGGTTTTGGCGTTAATAATTCCCGGGGCTAAGGTTATCATTGAAAAAGTTGGTCTTAATCCTACTCGCAATGGAATAATCCGTATTCTTAAGCGGATGGGTGCCGGGATAAAAATAATACCTTTGAAGAAAGATAAAACTCAAGGTTATGAACCGATTGGTAATCTTATCGTTAAGTCAAGCAAGCTTAAAGGTACAGTAGTTTCTCCCTGCGAAATACCTTCTTTGATTGATGAATTGCCTATTCTTATGGTTGCTGCTTGTTTTGCGCAGGGTAAGACTATAATTAAAGGGGCAGGAGAGCTGAGGGTAAAGGAAACAGATCGTATTAATTCCATGGTTAAAAATTTAATAAACATGGGAGCTGACATTCAGGTTAAAAAAGATAATTTAGCGGAAAATATAATTATTCAGGGTCAAGGCCGGCTCATTGGTGCCAGTTTAAAAAGTTTTTCGGATCACCGTACTGCCATGAGCATGATTGTAGCTGCTTTAGCTGCAGAAGGGAAATCAAGCATTGATGATGTTGCCTGCATCAGTAAGTCTTTTCCCGGATTTTTAACTGCGCTTGATTCCTTAGCTTAAGGGCAGTTTTATTGTTTTGGCTGCCTTGTGTTCGCAGGGTTTTACCGGTAGGAATTTATGGCGCATAATTTTATTAAGAATATGTTTGACATCGAGTTTAATCTCTGTTAAAATTCACCTACTGCTTAATTTAATGCACTGTGCTTAAAAGAATTGCGTAAGTGTGTTCTGGTGGGCAAGGAGATAATATGCAAAAAATCAGCCAATTGATAAAAAAGGGAGTTAATTATATTTTAGGGCTGTTTTCCAACGATATGGGTATTGATTTGGGGACAGCTACTACTTTGGTTTTTGTTAAAGGTGAAGGGGTAGTTCTTTGTGAGCCTTCCGTAGTAGCTATTGAACGCGGTACTTCGCATGTTTTGGCTGTAGGAACAGAAGCTAAGCGCATGCTTGGGCGTACTCCCGGTAATATTATCGCCATTAGGCCGATGAAGGATGGAGTTATATCTGATTTTGAGATTACCGAAGCTATGCTTCGGTATTTTATTAAGAAAGTGCATCATCGCAAGGTTTTGGTCAGGCCAAGGATCGTTATTGCTATCCCTTCGGGTATAACTGAAGTAGAAAAGCGCGCAGTAAAAGATTCTGCGGAGCGGGCCGGTGCCAGAGAAGTGTTCTTAATTGAAGAACCGATTGCTGCAGCTATCGGCGTGGGTTTACCGATACAAGAGCCCATTGGTAATATGATTTTGGATATTGGCGGCGGAACGACAGAAATAGCTGTAATTTCTCTTTCCGGGACTGTTTTCTCAAAGTCGATTCGTATTGGCGGAGACGAAATGAATGAGGCAATTATTGAGTATCTTAAGAAAACATATAACTTAATGATTGGTGAACGGTCAAGTGAAGATATCAAGATAAAAATTGGTTCGGCTTATCCTCTAGAAGAAGAAATGAGCATGGAAGTTAAGGGCAGGGATCTAGTGGCTGGGCTTCCTAAAACTGTAACTATTACCAGTGAAGAGGTCCGCGAGTCTTTGCAGGAGCCTTTACGCGCTATATTAGAAGTTACAAAAATGTCTCTGGAGAGAACTCCTCCGGAATTAGCTGCTGATCTTATCGAACATGGCATTGTTATGGCCGGCGGAGGTTCGTTGCTAAGAGGATTGGATAAGTTAATTTCTGAAGAAACAGGCCTGCCTGTGCATGTAACAGATGATCCAGTTACTGCGGTTGCCAATGGTACAGGGATCGTCTTAAGCGAAATTCAATACCTGAGAAAAGTAACTGTACCGGTTAAGACCGAAGTACGTAATTAGTTTCGACTGCAAAGCCAACCATCGTTATTAACTAAATGTGTTTAAGTTACCCCGTAAAACCTTAATTAATTTTATCCTTATCGTCTGTTTTATTCTTCTTGCCTCTAATTCTTTATCTTGTTTTAAAGATTCTGTTCAAAAAACTTTTAAACCTCATCTTTCTTTTATCGGTTTGCTCAAACGTGAAATAGGGGGCATTGTTTTTTATCACCGTAACATGATTAAGGCTGAAGATTTAGCCCTTGAAGTTGGAGTGTTACGTTCAAAACTATTCGATTTAAGAGAAATTTATCAGGAAAATTCCCGGTTTAAAAATTTATTAAATTTTAAGCAAAAATCACCTTTACGTTTAATTCCGGCAAGAGTAATTGGCCGTTCGGTGGATAGCTGGTCTTCCAGTGTTATTATCGATAAAGGAAAATACCAGGGCATTAAGCGCGGTATGGCGGTAATTAACCATTCAGGTTTAATCGGCAGGATAATTGAGAGCGCTGATGGCGTCAGCAAGGTTCTCTTGATTAATGATCCTGGTCAGGGAATCTCAAGTATTGTTCAGCGTAGTCGCCAGGAGGGGTTAGTTAGCGGGACTCTGGGGGCTAATCTAATTATGCGTTATCTTCCCGAAAATGCTCAAATTATTACCGGAGATATTATTGTTACTTCGGAATTAAGCCAGATTTATCCTAAAGGGCTGCTTATTGGTAAAGTAATTAATGTTGGAGTAGAATTTTCCGGCCTTAACCGTTATGCGGTAGTCAGGCCGTCAGTGGATCTGGCAAATATTGAGGAAGTCTTGGTAATCATTCAATGAAAAAATGTTTTCTTTTTTTGGCGGTAATATTTATAGTTACCTTACAATTAATTTGGCCGGGCTTTTTAACCTTTTTTAATTGTAAACCGGATCTACTTTTAGTTTTTGCTGTTTCTCTAGTTTTTTATTTTGATTTTAAAACCGCTTTGATATTTGCTATTCTTACCGGTTTTGCCAAAGACATATTCTTACCCTCGTCGTTTGCGATAAATACAGTTTCTTTTAGTATCTGGGTTTATCTAGTCTATAAACTTTTACGGCAGATTTCTTCCGAGAATGATTATGTGCGCTTGGCCATAGTTTTGCTCGTAATTTTTTTAAATAATATTGTAACTAATTTACAAATTTTGAGTTTAGGCAACATTGTGCCGATGGGCATATTTTTAAGGAATTTAATTATTTCTTCAATTTATTCTGCAGCCGTTAGCCCTTTAATTTATAAGCTTATTAAAAAAATAGGCGCTGGAGTTTAATTGTTATGGAAAGAAAAAGTATACTCAGTTTAATAATTATTATTATGTTCCTTGCTCTGCTGGCTGGTTTATTTGGCCTGGATATATTGCAGGGTGAAAAATTCCGCAAGCAGAGCGATAGTAACTGTATCCGCCTTATTTCGCAATTAGGCTCCCGGGGTAATATTTTAGACCGTAATGGTGAAATTATCGTTGATAATAAATTATCTTATGACGTAATGATTTTGCCGCAGGACTTAGAGCGTATTGATTTTGTTTTAGGTAAGTTAAACCGCATATTAGGATCGGAAGTTAAAGAACTAAAAGCTGTATTTAAAAAGAATTTTATTTCAAAAAGTGTGCCGGTTATAGTGGCAACTAATATCGAGCTTAAAAAAGCTATTTTATTGGAGGAATATAAGGCTGAGGAGCCAAGTATTGTAATTACGCCCAGGCCTTTACGGCATTATCCTTACGGGGCTTTAGCCTGTCATGTTATCGGCTATGTTAATGAAATTGACCGCTGGCGGTTGACTAAGTTAGAGGATTATGGTTATAAAACCAAAGACATCGTAGGTTTCGGAGGTATTGAAGAAAAATATGATTATTATCTTCGGCAGGAAGAAGGCGGTTTATCGGTTGAAGTAAATCACCGTGGTAAATTTATGCGTGTTTTAGGATTTCAGGCTCCGCAGAACGGAAAAGATGTTCAGCTGACCTTAGACCTGAATATTCAGAAGATAGCAGAAGAAGCGATTTCGGGAAGAAAAGGAAGTGTAATTTTAATGAACCCGGAAAACGGGGAAATTTTAGCTTTAGCCAATTATCCAAATTTTAATCCGGCAGTTTTTGTAGATCAGCGCTCGACTTTAATTAGCAGCCTTTTTAATAATCCCGATTCTCCGCTGGTTAACCGGGCAATTGCGTCAAGTTATCCTCCGGCATCTATTTTTAAGATTGTAGATTCCGCCGCCGCTTTAGAACTAAAAAAAATAAATCTTTCGACAACTTTTATTTGCCGGGGTTCGACTATGGTTGGTTCAAGAAAATATTCTTGTTGGGATACTCATGGAGAAGAAGATATTTTTGCGGCAATTGCCCACTCCTGCGACATATTTTTTTATAAAACCGGGTTACTCCTAGGTGCGCAGAATATTCATGATTATGCACTGAAATTAGGCTTAGGCAGGAATATTGGTTTTGAGCTTCCCTATGAGACAAGTGGTTTTATCCCTTCGCCGCTATGGAGAAAAATTAATAAATTCCAGAGTTGGTTTGACGGTGATACTGCTAATTTAAGTATCGGGCAAGGGGATTGTTTGGTTACTCCTTTGCAGGCTGCTGGCTTAATCACTCCTTTTGCTAACGGAGGATATTTAGTCAGCCCCTATATTTTAAAGGCCGTAGGAGGCCTGGATTTATCGGCAAAGAAGAAGAAGCTAACGGCAGTTAATTTTAAGAAAAGTAATATTGGGGCTATTTCTAAAGGGCTGCGCCGGGTGGTAACTGACTCTAATGGTACTGGTAATGCCCTGGCGGTTTTACCGGTTGCCGTCGCTGGAAAAACGGGTACTGCCGAAGTGTTTCGCGGGTCAACTCATGCCTGGTTTGTAGGTTTTTTCCCTTTTGATAAACCGAAATTTGTAATCTGCGTTTTTTTAGAGAATGGTGGGCCAGGGCATGCCGCCGCAGTTATTGCTAAAAGAATTATTGAAGCCATGAATACTCAGGGGTTAATATGAAAATTAAAATTTTGATTTTGGCTTTAATAATTTGTATTTTGGGGGTTTTGTCCATCTATAGCAGTACTTATCAAAAAGAGGGGGTGTGGCAGGATATATATATGCGCCAAGTGCTTTGGATGGGAATTGGTTTGTTTTGTTTTTTTATTGTATCCCGTTTTAATTATCGCAAGCTTTGGGATGCTAATTATTTTATTTATGCTTTAGCTTTATTTTTTCTTTTATTAGTTTTTATCCTGGGTATCGTCAGGTTGGGTGCACAACGCTGGCTTAGGTTTGCCTGGTTTAATTTTCAACCGTCGGAATTTGCGAAGTTAGCGATTATAATATTTTTAGCTCGTTATTTTAGCCGGAAATCAGTTAATGACACGTCATTATTAAGCGGTAAGTTTGGTATTTTTCAAGGCTTGATTTTACCGTTTGTTTTTGTCGCCATCCCTATGTTTTTGATTATCGAACAACCGGATCTAGGCAGTGGCTTGATACTGCTGCTTGTTTTTATTTGCCTGCTTTATTTAACCCATGTCCGTTTAAAATATATTTTTACTCTTTTGGCTTTATTAATTTTACCGGTTCCTTTTTTCTGGCATTTTTTGCGTGATTATCAAAAGCAGAGGTTGCTAGTTTTTTTAAATCCGAACATTGATCCCTTAGGCGCAGGGTACACGATAATCCAGTCGCGGATTGCTATCGGCAGCGGAGGATTTTTTGGCCGGGGGTGGCTAAGCGGTTCGCAGAGTCAGTTATATTTTTTACCGGAATCTCATACAGATTTTATCTTTGCTACTTTTTCAGAACAGTGGGGTTTTCTCGGGGGATGCTTGTTGATTTTGATCTATTACTTAATTATCCGGGAGGGTTTTGCGATTGCTCAAAGGACGCAAGATACATTCGGTAAGCTGCTTGCCTATGGCATATCTCTTTTATTGGCCATACAAGTATTTATTAATATTGCCATGAATATGGGGTTAGCTCCGGTAGTCGGTTTGCCGTTGCCTTTAATGAGTTACGGCGGTTCGAGTGTCTTGGTAACTTTTGTTGCTTTAGGAATTCTGGTTAATATTGACCGCACGAGGAATGTATTTTAAAAAAATATTGGGAAATATTGGGGACGCTCCTATTTAATTTCTATTTTAGCATCTTAATTAAATAGGAGCGTTCCGGATTTATGGCTGAAGCCAGTGGAGATTTTTTATATGATTGAAGACTTGTTTACCGATGTGCATCGCCCAGGTCAATATCTGGGCAATGAATGGAATGTTTGTAAGAAGGATTTTAATTTCTGCTCAGTAAGTATGGCTTTGGGCTTTCCAGATTTATATGAAGTAGGGATGAGTAATTTGGGGTTGCGTATCCTTTATGGAGTTTTAAATGAAATTCCCGATGTCATTTGCGAAAGATTTTTTGCTGTCGAGGCCGATATGGAAGCGGCGTTAAAAAATGCCAAGCGGCGTTTTTTTTCCTGGGAAACTAACCAGGAATTGTGTAGTTTTGACCTGTTGGGGTTTTCTTTGGGTAGCGAGTTAAATTATACCAATGTCTTAAGTATTTTAGAATTAGCCGGAGTGCCTTTGTCGGCAGCTCTGCGGAACAATGAGCATCCTTTGGTTATTGGCGGCGGGCCATGTTCACTTAACCCGGAACCAATGGCTGAGTTCTTTGATTTATTCATTATTGGTGAAGCTGAGGAGGCAATTGTTGAACTGGTAAATATATATCGTAAATTTAAAGTCGATTATAAGAATGGATTGTTAACCAGAGAAGCTTTGTTAATTGCATTATCTAAAATCGAAGGGGTTTATGTGCCCTCGCTTTACGAAGTTAAATATAATGCTGATGGACAGCTTGACAGTTTTTATCCAAAAATTAATGGCTTGCCATTAAAGGTAAAAAAACGTATTGTTGCTGATTTTGAGGAGGCTTATTTTCCCTGTAATTGGATAACTCCTTATGTGCAGACAATTCATGACCGGGTTACTCTGGAAATTATGCGAGGGTGCCCTAATCGCTGCCGGTTTTGCCAGGCCAGGTCTCAGTATTACCCTTTGAGAGTGAGGAGCAGAAAAAAGGTGGTTGCACTAGCTAATCTGGCATATCTCTCCAGCGGTTATGAGGAGCTATCTTTAGCCGGTTTATCGGTCAGTGATTATCCGGATTTAGAAAATTTGGTCTCTGATTTGACTGGAATTTTTAAAGAACAGTCTGTTAATTTGGCCCTTCCTTCGTTAAAAGCAAAGTCTTTGTTGGGCAATATTTCCAGTTTGATTGCTAAAATAAAAAAAACAGGTTTGACTTTTGCTCCCGAGGCGGGGACAGAGAGGTTACGCCAGGCGTTGGCTAAAGATTTTTCTCAAGAACAATTTTTTAAAGTTATCGGAGAAGCTTATCAGGCAGGTTACCAGCATTTGAAGCTGTATTTTCTTATTGGTTTGCCTACGGAGGATGATGCGGATCTTCAGGGAATAATTGATTTTGTTCAAAGTTCTTCGGAATTAAAAAGAAAAACTAACGGATCGCCTGCTCAAATTAATGTAAGCATAAATCCATTAATTCCTAAACCGCATACGCCGTTACAATGGTTAAAGATGGTTTCGATCGATACCATGAAAGCCAAGCAGGATTATTTAAGGATGCATTGTAAAAACCGGCGTATTAAATTTAATTTTCATAATTTTCAGATGGCCTATTTAGAGGGGGTGCTTTCCCGCGGAGACAGGAAATTAAGCAAGGTTATTTTAGCGGCTTATAAAAAAGGAGCTAAGTTTGATGCCTGGTCAAATTATTTTTCATTTGCCAAATGGCAGGAAGCGTTTTTAGAACAAGAAATTGATCCACAGAAATACCTTGATGAAAAACCGACTACAGCATTGTTGCCTTGGGATTTTATTGATATCGGAGTCAGTAAGGAAAGTTTGATTATCGAATTTAATAAAAGTTGTCCGGTTTGACAAATCTGTTGCCAGATAAGGGGTTAAGGAGTATAATTTAACAGGATTAGTGTGTATCTTAAGTCAAATTGCGGAGAGTTTATGGCTAAAAAAATTGATAATTTATCTTTAAATTCCCGGACAATTAAGCAAAAGCTTATGATTGCTTTCCAGCTTATGTCTATCCTGCCGTTTTTAGTTTGTGTTTATCTTGTTTCTAATTATATCCTGCCTAAATTTGGGTTTAAAGTTGATATTATTGCTTCTCTAGTTGTCAGTATATTTGTTGCGTTGGTGGGGCTTTTAGTTATTAAGGAAATTTTCGACCGTTTAACTTCCGTGACTGCCCAGGCAAAATCTATCGCTGCCGGTGATCTTAACCGTAAATTAGAAATCGGCCATAGCGATGAAGTCGGGGAATTAGGTAATGTTTTAAACCAGCTTACTCAGCGTATTCGCGGCAATATGGATGAGCTTAAACATTACAGCGAGAAGACAGCCGAGATTAATTTAGAAATTCAAAAAAAAATAATTATCCTTTCTAATCTGATGCAGGTCAGTTCGCTTATTTCGCAAGGGGCAAAATTTGATGATATTCTAAAAATTGCCATTGAGAAATCCAGGCTTTTGGCTAATTCTGAAACCGCTTTTTTGCTTTTTAAAGAAGAAAACAAAGATTCATTTTATGTTAAGGTGTCCGACGGGGCTAATGCCGTTTATCTTAAAAGCCTGGAGATTGGGCCACGAGAAGATATTTATAATAAGGCGCTTAATTTAAATAAACTTCTTGTTTTAGATAAGTCAAATCTATTAAATGATAATCTTACGGTTGATTTTTTTGCTAAGTTCCAAGTTAAGAATTGTTTATCTATGCCTATATTTTTAAGAGGCAGGGTCAAAGCAGTTTTAGGAATTGCCAATACTTATGAGAATTTTTCTTACTCGAAAGATGATATTGAGCTTTTAGAAATATTTTCAAAACAGCTAGCGGTGGCTATTGAGAATGATTTTTTAGCGAACCGCGCTGAAAAACTGGAAATAAAAGACTTGCTTACTGGGCTTTATAATAAAGGTTTTATTGCTAACCGCCTGCAGGAAGAGATTAAAAGAGCGATTGTCTACCAGCGGCCGTGTGCCTTTATCACTTTTGATATTGATAATTTTAAAGAATACCGGGAAAAATTCGGATTAATCAGCGCCGAGATGGCTTTAAAGAAAATTGCCGGTTTGTTGTTGGATTCTATTACCGAAGTTGACCGGGCAGGTAGAACCGATGATGATGAGTTTTCTCTTATTCTTCCGGAAAGAAATAAGCGACAGGCCTTGGAGATTGCCCAGGAGGTTTGTAAAAAAGTAGAGTCAGCTTTTAGTAATAATCAAAATAGCGGCGGTTCCCTTACTTTTAGCGCCGGGGTAAGCGAGAATCCTTTAGATGGTATCCAGGCTGAGCAGTTAATTACAAAAGCCAAAGAGCTTTTAAAAAAAGCTAAGGCTAGCGGTAAAAATCAAGTCGTAGTTTTTTAAGCAAGGAGCCTTAAGCAAGTGATCCGTAGAGTTAATAATAAACAACTAGGTGAATTATTGTTTGATCGCGGGATAATCAGTCAGGAGCAGCTGGATTCAGCTTTAAGTGTTCAGCGGGAAAAGGGCGGGTTAATTGGTGAAATTTTAGTTGAGCTGGGTTTTGTTAAAGAAGACGATATCGCCCAATCATTAACTGCGCAATACGGTTTTCCTTACCTGCCTTTAAGTAATTATGATGTGAATACTGAGATTACCAGTATTATCCCCGGCAGAGTTGCCCGGCAGTATCTTCTTGTGCCAATTGATAAGATCGGCAATAATCTTACCCTGGCGATGTCCAACCCCTTAAATGTCCAGGCGATTGAAGATGTAGAGCTGCTTAGCGGTTGTAGTGTGCAAACATTTGTTTCTACCTCTTCGGATATAAAGAGAGCGATTGAAAAATATTATAAAGATAAAGAATAATGCTTTCGCTTAAGGATCGGCTTACTGAAATACTTATCAATAACAAGCTTATTACAGCTCTACAGCTTAAGCAGGCGCTTAGCGTGCAAGCTGCCAAAGGCGGGAAGCTAAGCGACATTATTGTCGAGCTTAAATTTGTTAAAGAGAATGAGCTGATTACTACTTTAAGTGAAGGGTTGGGCCTGCCTTTAATTGATTTAAAACGTTTCAAAATCGATTTAGATATTGTAAAAATAATCCCACTTGATATTGCCCGCCATTATCAGATTATTCCCGTATCTAAAATGGGAGATACTATTACTTTGGCTATGGCGGATCCGTTAAATATATTTGCCATTGATCATGTACAGTCGCTTACCGGTTTTAAAATAAATCCGATAATTTCTTCAGTTCAGGATATTAATCAGACTATCGAATTATCTTATCCGGATACCACTAAAGGGATTATTGATGATTTGGTTAAAGAGATGACTGTTTCTTCTATTGAGTTAGTGAAAGAGGAAAAGGAATCTTTTCCCAGTGAACAGGAGCTGGGGCGCATTAGCCAGGAGGCCCCGGTAATTAAAGTCGTTAATATGATTTTGGAAGAATCAATAAAAAAGAAAGCCAGTGATATTTTAATTGAACCGTTTGATAAGAGTATGCGCATACGTTTTCGTATTGATGGGCTGCTTCAGGAACAGCAGTCTCCGCCGAAGAATATGTTTTCTTCAATTGTCTCACGGATTAAGGTTATCTCGGAGTTAGATATTGCTGAGCACCGGCTTCCTCAGGACGGGCGTTTTAAAGTAAAAATACTTAATCGCCAGGTAGATTTTCGTGTTTCTATTTTACCTTCCAGCTATGGCGAGAAAGTTGCTTTACGCGTTCTAGATAAATCCCAGGCAAATTTAGATGTAAAAAAATTAGGCTTTAGCGACCATGCTTTGGAAATTTTAGCTAAAGTTTCCAAATTGCCTCATGGGATGATTTTGGTTTGTGGGCCTACCGGCAGCGGTAAGACTACCACGCTTTATGCAATATTAAAATCTGTCGACAGCCCAGATAAAAATATAGTTACTGTTGAGGACCCTGTAGAATTCCAGCTGGAAGGGATAAACCAGGTAACCGCGAAACCGGAAATTGGGCTTAGTTTTGCTGCGGCTTTGCGTTCTATTCTGCGCCAGGATCCGAATATAATTATGATTGGAGAAATCCGCGATTACGAAACTGTTGATATTGCGATTAAAAGCGCGCTTACCGGGCATCTTGTTCTTTCTACTTTGCATACCACTACTGCCGCCGGAGCCGTGGTGCGTTTGGTAAATATGGGAGTAGAGCCGTATTTAATTAACTCTTCATTAGTTTGTGTTATGGCGCAGAGGTTAGTGCGCAAGATTTGTTCGTATTGCAAAGAGAGTTATATCCTAAAAAATGAAATTGCCGAGAATTTAAAACTTGATTTACCGCAAGATGGCAAACTGGAATTTTATAAAGGTAAGGGTTGCCAGCATTGTTTTAACACCGGTTATTCCGGAAGAACGGTAATTGTCGAGGCGTTACCTTTAGGCGCTAAGATCCGGGAATTAATTTTAAATGGAGCGCAAGAGCAGTTTATTAAGCAGCAGGCGCGTCTTGAGGGGATGCGGACTTTGCGCCAGGATGGTTTAGAATCTGCATTAAAAGGATTAACTACGATTGAAGAAGTTATGCGCGTAACTGCGCCGGATTAAATGAGCGCTTAACTTACGAACACGATAGTTTGAGTAAGTTAATGCGCGAATTTATGCCGACGAATGTAGGAAATATGAGAGTTAAGATATGCATTCACTAAAAGAAAATATAATTGATATACTTTTAAAGAGCCAGCATATAACCCGAGAACAACTGGACCGGGCCTTGAGTTTGCAAAAGGAAAAAGGTATACCTTTAAGACGAGTTTTAGTTGATGAAGGCATTATTACTGAAGAAGTTTTGCTGGCCTTGTTTTCCGAACAGCTTTATATGCCTACTTTACGCCTGGCTAAATTCAGGTTTGATGGAGAGGTCATTAATTTAATTCCTGAGCGTATGGCTAGACTTTATAATACAATTCCTTTATCGAGGATTGGCAGTACGCTTACTGTCGCGATGTCTGATCCTTTAAATATTTTTGCTTTGGACGATTTAAACAATTTTACCGGATGCTGTATTGATATTGTCTTAAGCCCGGAAGATGATATTGCGCATGCTATTGAGAACCAATATCGTAAAGATTTCAAGGACGTGCAGAATGCTCTTGGCCAGGCATCCCCGGGGCAGGATTCCGAGGAAGAAACGAATTTAGAATTATTTAAGTCCAATGAACTGGAGTTGTCTAATTCTCTTTTAGAGAGCGAGAAAGCCCCGATTGTGCAATTAGTTGATATTATATTGGCTCAAGCTTTAAAGCGCAGGGCTTCAGATATACATATTGAACCGGAAATTGACTGCTTGCGTATCAGGTATCGCGTAGACGGTTCATTGCATGATGTTTTAAGGGTGCCTAAAGTAAATCAAAATGCGATTTTAGCCCGCCTTAAAATTATTTCTAATTTAGATATTACTGAAAATCGTATTCCGCAGGATGGAAGGTTCAAGGTCAAAACTGAAGGGCGGGAAGTGGATTTTCGTGTTTCCAGCCTACCTACGGCTTTTGGCCAAAAATTTGTTTTACGTGCTTTAGACAAAGGTAACCTTTCGATTGGATTGGATAAGTTGGGTTTTTCTGAACAGCCGGCCGCGGTTTTTAAAAAAGCCATAGAAAAGCCTTTTGGTATGATACTGGTTACCGGGCCAACTGGTTCAGGCAAATCGACCACGCTTTATTCCGTATTAAATCAATTAAATACTCCGGAAAGAAATATTATTACTATTGAAGATCCGGTAGAATATCAGGTCGAAGGTATTACTCAGCTGCAGGTTAAACCGAATATCGGTTTGGATTTTGCTTCAGGGCTGCGTTCCATCTTGCGTCAAAGCCCGGATGTAATTATGATTGGCGAAATCCGGGACGCTGAAACTGCGGATATTGCCATTAAAGCTGCGCTTACCGGGCAAATTGTGCTCTCAACTTTACATACTAATGATGCGATTTCTAGCGTTACCCGCTTAATTGATATGGGGGTTGAGCCGTTCTTAGTCGCCTCCAGTATTATCATGCTCTGCGCACAGCGTCTTGCACGTAAGATTTGTTTAAAGTGCCGCAAGCCAATTGAGGTTTCTGATGATTTTCTAAAAAAAATAGGGTTTACCGGCCAAGCGAATTTTTATGCTGCCGCAGGTTGTAAGTATTGTAATAATACCGGTTTTTATGGTAGAATTGCAGTATTGGAGACAGTTTTGATTGATGATGTAGTCAGGGAAATGATTATTCGTCGAAAGTCTGTAGATGAAATTAAAGCTTATATGGTTAATGAGCAAGGGATGAAAACTTTGCGTGATGATGCTTTTTTAAAAGTTAGAGAAGAATTAACTACTCTGGATGAGGCAATAAGGATTACTACTGAGGAGTAAGAGTGGCAGTTTCCGGTAAAATACTTTTAATTTGCGATGACAATTCGTATACTGTTTATATTAAAGAACAGATACTTAATTTAGGATCTTATTCTCTTTTTCAGGAGGCTACTGTTCAGGCAGCTATGGCAAGCTTAGGAGAGAGGGGCTACGATATTATTTTTATTAGATATGGTATGGCCGAGACAGATGCTCCCACTTTGATTGTGGATCTTAAGAAGAATGATGCTGATTGCGTAATTGTTGTTTTGTCTGAAAGAGATCAGGAGGATAAAGCTAAAGAATTGATGGACTTGGGAATCTATGATTATCTTAGCCGTCCGATAAAAGTAGAGAAATTGCAGTTTATTATTGAGAAAGGAATTAAGCTGCGTTCCTTGCTCATGGCAAACCGTAAATTTGCTCAAGGCTTAAAAGAAAATAATCGGGCTTTAGAAAAACAAAATATACTTTTAGCTAAAAGAGTTGAGAATGCTACTACTAATTTAAGCCGGCTTTATGAAGACTTACGTTCAACATATATGCGTACAATTAAAGCTTTAGCTCAAGCCATTGAAGCCAGGGATCATTATACGCATTCACATTCTGAAAATGTCGCCCGTTACGCAGTAGCTATTGCAAATTACTTAAGGCTGCCGGCTAAAGAAATTGAAGTATTGCGCCAGGCCTGCGAATTGCATGACTTGGGAAAAATTGGCATTGAAGATAGTATTTTATTGAAAACTTCTGCGCTTACTGCGTTAGAGTGGGAACAGATTCGTAAACATCCGGCTATTGGAGCGCAGATTCTGGAGCCTTTGACTTTCTTAAACGGAGTGGTAGGTTTAATCAGGCAGCACCATGAACATTATGATGGCTCCGGTTATCCGGAAGGGAGAAAAGGGGAGGATATTCTTTTTGGCGCCCGGATTATCCATGTTGCCGATGCTTATGAAGCTATGCGTTCGGCGCGTTCTTATAGGAAAATACCTTTAGCTAAAGAGGAAGCAATTTTAGAGATTAAGCGTAATAGCGGCACGCAATTTGATCCAAAAATTGTTGAGGCGTTTTTAAAAATCGTGGATAATCTATGAATTCATATCAATACTCTGCCAAAGATAAAACCGGCCAGACTGCCAGTGGAATAATTGAAGCTGTTTCAGAGTCGGATGCTGCCGACATTTTACATAAAAAAGAGTTGGTCGTTGTTTCGATAAATTTAGCCAAAACTATCGCTTCGAAATCTAAAGCAAGTGATAAAAAAATTAAGCTTGAAGATTTAGTTATCTTTTCGCGCCAGCTGGCAACCATGATTGATGCCGGTATTCCCCTGGTTAATGCCTTAGGTATTTTAGCTGAGCAGATTGAAAATGAAGATTTAAGGATTATCGTTAATGAGGTGCGTAAAGATATTGAAGGCGGGATGAGTTTTTGTGACGCTTTGGCTAAACATCCCAAAGTCTTTTCTGAGCTGTTTGTGAATATGGCCAAAGCCGGTGAGGCTTCAGGCATGTTAAATGATATTCTTGACCGCCTGGCGGTATTTATGGAGAAGCAGGCAGCGCTTAATCGTAAAATTATTTCCAGCCTGGTTTATCCGGCGGTAGTTGTCGGTATGGCTGCGGTTATTACTTCGGTGCTTTTGCTTAAAGTAGTTCCAACGTTTAAAGGCATATTTGATTCTTTAGGCGGCACATTGCCGATGCCGACCCAAGTTTTAATTTTTGCCAGCGACCTTTTAAGAAAGTATTTTCTGTATACCATAATCTCTTTAGGGATTGGTATCTATTTATTTAAAAATTATTTGCAAACTCAAATAGGGAGATATCAGTTTGATAAGCTGATCTTAAGGCTTCCAGTTTTTGGCCCGCTTTTACGTAAAATAGCCGTAGCTAAATTTTCGCGTACATTTTCTACTTTAGTAAAAAGCGGCGTTTCGGTTCTGAGCGCTTTGGAAATTGTCAGCAAGACCTCGGGAAATAAGGTAGTTGAGGAGGCGGTAGTTAATTGCTCTAAGAGTGTACGTAACGGAGAGCTTATTTCTAAACCGTTGGCGAAAAGCGGAGTTTTTCCGCCAATGGTTACGCGCATGATTAATGTTGGCGAGCAAACCGGGCAGCTGGAAAAAATGCTTTCCAAGATTGCTGATTTTTATGATGACCAAGTTGAGGCGGCAACCAGTGCTTTAACCAGTATGATTGAGCCAATGGTCATTGCTTTTTTAGGAATCGTCATCGGTGGAATTGTTATTGCGTTGTTTTTACCTATTTTTAAAATTTCTCAACTTATGTCGCGCTAGATAAATTAAGCTTTAGGTTTTTTGGGATTTTAGCTTGAGAAAATAAATAAAAAAAATAGTAAAAAAAGTTCTTGACAAAAAAGCGTATTGTAATAGAATACGTACTCCCCCCAATAAGGGAATAAATTATTGTGAAAATAATTAAAACGCAGTTGACAATTTTTAGCAGCTAATAATATCGACAATTAGGGCGCTATAGATTTGGCGTCCCGACAATATGTCGGGACGCTTTTTGTTTGTCGCGAAAAGCGGCATAACCGTCCTTCAGAACGGACGGGATATCGTTCTTTTGATAATTGAATTGCCAAGCGAGGCCAAAGTAATTCCGTAAGGAGTTATGACGGTCAATTTAATGAGGTTTGAAATTAAATAAATCATTTTAGAGCCTTTATCATAAATTTTTCGATTTTTTCGGAGAGTTTGATCCTGGCTCAGAGTGAACGCTGGCGGCGTAGATTAGGCATGCAAGTCGAGCGATACTTTGAATGGAGAGGTTGAAACCGCAAGGTAGATGCCAATTCGTTCGAAGATATAGCGGCAGACTGGTGAGTAACACGTGAGTAATTTACCTCTAAATCGGAGATAGCCTTGCGAAAGCGAGGATAATACCCGATGTGTTTATGATTGCATAAGCAGTTATAAGTAAAGGAGGCTCGCAAGAGTTTTTGTTTAGAGATGAGCTCGCGTCCTATCAGCTAGTTGGTGGGGTAATGGCCTAC